>Ga0247841_10002636_pt1 | contig 35293 bp, 33 predicted proteins | sample LaCruzMarch2015__2_FD_192410 | JGI IMG/M metagenome (GOLD analysis project Ga0247841, IMG submission 192410) | Freshwater microbial communities from meromictic Lake La Cruz, Castile-La Mancha, Spain - LaCruzMarch2015_18m | ecosystem: Environmental > Aquatic > Freshwater > Lake | place: Spain... | reverse complement strand
CGATTTTAGTAACTATATCAACATTCCTGCCGGTAAAACGGCAGAATTACATGACTCATTGGTGACTGAATATAGCGGCGGAGAAGTTATATTATGTACCGTTGATAAAGACGGCAACAAATATTCTCTTCCAGCACTATTGCCCCATCAAACCGAAGTCCAATCATATAAAACTTATATTATCCAACGAGTTGGTGAAAAAAATAATGAAAACAAAACTGGAGTTGAAAACATTAGCCTAAATGAGGTAAAAGTAAGACAAGCAGACAGTATCAATAGTGATAGGGTAATGAAAGAAGCGAACGCTAAAGCTCAAAATGGCGAATCCAACGTGATTATTGTTTATGATCTAAATAAGAAAGAAGATCCACTTAACGCTTTTTACTTTATTAAAGAAGGTGACAAGGTCAAGACTTTTTCAGTAAAAATGCCAGCTCTAAATAAGCTATAATCATTTATGGTCTTTGTCTACATACTATTACTATTAATTCTCGCCGCCTTGTTATTTTTGATTTTAAAATCCAAAAAAGAAAATAAAGAAGAATTAAGTCAAAAATTAAACGAAATTTTCCCACAAGTTCTGGAAAACGCTTCAAAACAAATTATCACTCTCGCTGATCAAAAAATTGGTACCGATCTAAGTAACAAAAAAGATGCTATCGAAAAAATGGTCAATCAGGTCTTAACCGAACTTACCAAAAACCAATCAAAACTCGATATCGCCGAAAAAGATCGCATCGGTTCTTTTAATGGTCTCAAAGAAGCTATTGAAAACAATCAAAAACTTACGCAACAGCTCAAAATCACTGCAGATTCACTCAAAAATGTTCTTTCAAACAATCAAATGCGTGGAGCTTTCGGTGAAAAAGTTGCCGAGGATTTACTTAAACAATCAGGTTTTGTCATTGGTACCGACTATACGAAACAAGAGACATCGGGGGAATTTCGCCCTGATTTCACCATCTATCTACCGGATAAGACAAAAATAAACGTTGACGCCAAATTTCCTTATGCCAATATTGTCAAAATGAGCGAAACCGACGAAGCTAGTCAAAAAACCCAATATCTAAAATTATTCGAACAAGATATCAAGAAAAAAATCTCAGATGTCACTTCTCGTGACTATATAAATCCAGAGGAAAACACCGTTGATTTTGTTGTTGTCTTTATACCGAACGAAATGATTTTTAGTTTTATCTACGAAAAATACCCCAATATCTTAGAAGAAGCTTTCAACAAAAAGATAATATTTGCCGGTCCTTTCAGCTTTATTGCAATTTTGCGTATGGTTCGTCAAGCCTATGAAAATTTTCGTTTTCAAAAAGACATTCAGGGAATTATTGCCCAAATTAAGGTATTTTCCAAAGAATTTGCCTCCTATAACGAAGAATTCACCAAAATTGGTGATCGTATTGACAGCTTAAACAAGCAATATACCATCGTAAATAACACCAGGACCAATAAGTTAGTCCGCTGTATCGACAAAATCAACCTAAAAAGCCCAGAAGGCAATTTACCCCTTGACAGTAATTAGCACTCGGTTTATTATAGTGCTAATATGGCCGAATTAACCCAACGCCAAATCAAAATTTTAAAGTGCATTACCGAAGAATTTATCGAAACCGCCTCACCGGTCGGTTCCGAAACTTTGGAAAAAAAGTTTAACCTCGGTATTTCCAGTGCCACCATTCGAAACGAAATGGCCGACTTAACCAAGCTTGGTTATCTCAAAAAAGGTCATTTATCTGCCGGACGTGGCCCCACCTCAATGGGGCTTAAATACTATGTCGCAATCTGATGACACCAAAAAACATGACTATTTCCGAAGAAATTGGTGTCAAAGAAAAAATTTGGGATTATCGTAACGAATTCGAAAAATTACTCCAGGAAACCACCCGCGAATTGGCAGCCCGTACCCGTTCTATGGCTTTGGCCACAACCGATCAGGGTGCGATTTATTCCTATGGTGCTTCAAATTTACTCGAAGAACCGGAATTTTTTAACATCGATGTCACCAAAACCGTTTTATCTCTAATGGATAACACCAAATTTTGGTTTGATATTATCGGCAAAAGTAACGCCATTCCCGAACTTGGCGAAAAACAACTGGTTCATCTTCTCATCGGCGAAGATTTAGGTTTGGAGCATTTGGAACCTTGCGGCTTTATTTATCAAACCTATCAGGCCGGACCTCATCGTGGCATCTTGGGTGTTATCGGTCCCGCCCGTTTCCATTATCCCAATATTATTCCCATGATCGACTATTTTGCCGATCTCATTTCTACTATTACTCGTTAAAATTTTTATGCCAAAAAAAACAAAAACTATCAACAATCTTGATATTCAAAAAATCGCCGAACTTGAGGATAAATTAGCTCGTTCCTTGGCTGATTATGTTAATCTGGAAAAACGTATCGAGGGTCAACGTCAATTTTTTGCCACCTTGGCTTCTGCCTCAATCATGAGTAAACTAATCGAAGCCCTTGATGACCTCTATCTGGCCGCCGCTCACCTTAAAGATCCGGGTTTAACTATGGCTCTTGATAAATTAAAAAATATTCTCAAGACCGAAGGACTTACGGAAATCGATGTTCAGGGTAAGGATTTTGATCCTAACACTATGAACTGTGTCCACACCCAGGAGGGTGAGGAAAATAAAGTTTTATCAGTTATCAAAAAAGCTTATTTATTAAATGGAGAATGCCTCCGCCCTGCAGCTGTAATTGTAGGAAAGTCAATAAAAATTAATAATTAATAATTAAAAATTATATTAAAATAAAACTATGTCAAACAAAATAATTGGAATCGATTTAGGTACTACCAACTCATGTGTCGCCGTAATGGAAGGCGGTCGACCAAAAGTAATCATCACTTCAGAAGGTCGCAATACTATTCCTTCTGTTGTCGAACCGGTTAAAAAATTAGTCGGCGATTTGGCCAAACGTCAAATGGTCTTAAATTCAGCTAATACTATTTATTCAGTCAAACGTTTGATGGGTCGTCGCATCGATGATCCGGAGGTTGTCAAAACCCAAAAAGTTGCCCCGTACAAAATCGTCGCCTCCAAAGACAAAATGGCCGCTGTTGAAATTGCCGGCAAAATTTATACGCCTCAGGAAATTTCGGCCATGATTTTGCAAAAAGCCAAAGCTGATGCCGAAAAATATTTAGGTGAAAAAGTTGAATCTGCCGTTATTACCGTTCCTGCCTATTTTGACGATTCTCAGCGTCAGGCGACCAAGCAAGCCGGAGAAATTGCCGGACTCAAAGTCGAACGTATTGTCAATGAGCCCACTGCCGCTGCTTTGGCCTATGGTTTGGACAAAAAGAAATCAGGTACAATCGCGGTTTATGATTTAGGCGGTGGAACTTTTGATATTTCCATCCTCGAAATTGGCGATGGTATTTTTGAAGTCAAAGCCACCAACGGTGATACCTTTTTGGGTGGTGATGATTTTGATCAAAAAATTATCAATTGGATGGTTGACGATTTTCAAAAACAAAATGGCGTCGATTTATCCAAAGATCCTCAGGCCTTGCAACGTGTTCGTGAAGCCGCCGAAAAGGCCAAAATTGAATTAAGTAATGCCGTTGAAACAGATATTAATTTGCCTTTTATAACGTCAAAAGACGGTAATCCTTTGCATTTAACCAAGAAACTAACCCGAGCTGAGCTAGAAAAATTGGTCGATGATTTAATCCAAAAAACCATTGCTCCAGTCGAAAAATGTCTCAAGGATGCCAAGGTCTCCAAATCGGATATTATGGAAGTTATCATGGTTGGAGGTATGACTCGTATGCCAAAAGTCCAAGAAGTTGTCAAAAACTTTTTTGGCAAAGAATTGGATACTTCGGTCAATCCCGACGAAGTCGTTGCTATCGGTGCCGCCGTCCAGGGTGCCGTATTAACCGGTGAAGTTAAAGACATTGTTTTACTTGATGTTACCCCATTAACCCTTGGTATCGAAACTGCTGGTGGTGTTCGTACGCCTCTTATAGAGAGAAATACTACCGTACCTACCAAGAAATCTCAGGTGTTTACAACTTATAGCGACAATCAGCCTCAGGTTGAAATCAATGTTCTCCAGGGTGAACGTCCCATGGCCGCCGACAACAAAACACTTGGTCGTTTTGTCCTTGATGGCATTGCTCCTGCACCTCGTGGTATGCCCCAAATCGAAGTTACCTTCGATATCGACAGTAACGGTATTTTGTCCGTTTCTGCCAAAGATAAGGGCACCAATAAAGAGCAAAAGATCACCATTCAAAATGCGACCAATTTGTCCAAAGAAGAAGTCGAGCAGATGAAAAAAGAAGCAGATGCTCATGCTAGGGAAGATGAAGAGAAAAGAATTCTTGCCGAAAGCAAGAATAAACTTGACGCCACCATCTTTTCTGGTGAGAAAACACTTAAAGAATTTGCCGAAAAAATCAAAGAAGAGGATAAGGGTAAAATTGAGGAAAAACTCAAAGAAGCCAAAGAATTATTAAATAAACCCGATGTCAATAAGGATCAATTTGACAAAATGTCCGAAGAATTAGGACAAATATTGCAAACTGTCGGTCAGGCTGTCTATGGTCAAGCCGAAGCTCCAAAAGAAGAAGCAAAACCAGAAGAGTCAAAAACCGAAGAGCCAAAAAAGGCTGAAGAAGGAGAAATAGTTAACTAAACTAATCCCTCTTGATAAAGAGGGTCCCTCGCCGAAAGGCGAGAGGAGGAGATTTAAATGAAAAAAGATTTTTACGAAACATTAGGTGTAACTAAATCTGCGACACAGGCCGACATCAAGTCGGCCTATCGCAAGATGGCGATGAAATATCATCCTGACAAAAACAAAGACAGTGGGGCCGAAGAACATTTCAAAGAAATTAACGAAGCCTATGAAGTTTTGGGTAATACAGAAAAACGTGGTACTTACGATCAATTCGGTCATGCCGCCTTTGATCCTAGCCATGGTGGTGGTGGCTACACTTGGTCATCTGGCGGTCATAATCCTTTCGGCAATGCTGAATTTGATTTTGGTGGTTTTAGTAATCCTTTTGATATTTTTGAACAATTCTTTGGTGGACAACAACGAAGAACCCAGCACCAACGCCTCGCCACTTACAAAATTCAAATTAGTTTTTTAGAAGCCGTTCATGGTGTCGAAAAAAATATCAATATTGATGGTCACAAAAAATCAATCAAAATTCCCGCCGGCGTCGATAACGGTCAACACATTCGTTTTTCCGATTTTATTCTCTACATCGATATTCTCCCCGACAAAGCTTTTAAACGCGAAGGTAATGACGTCTATATTACCAAAGATTTAGCCTTAAAACAGGCAGTAAATGGTGACATCATCGAAGTTCCGACTCTCGACAAACCGCTCAAGGTTCGCATTCAACCCGGTACTCAATCCAATACTTTAATCCGTCTCAAAGGCAAAGGTATAAAAGACGTCAATGGTTATGGTCATGGTGACTTTTATATCCGTTTAAATGTCGTGATCCCAACGCATTTCTAAGCGTTTTGTGCTATAATACCCATATTAAAGTTTGTTACAAAAGATTGGGGACGGCAGTCTCCTTTTTTTTTCGTAAAATCCGCCTTGGGCGGAGAAAATAAAATATAAAAATATGGATATTAAAAAGTTACCAAAAACAGAATTTGCCCAAGCCGTGGCACAAATTGCCGGTGAGCGCAATATTGATCCTCAGTTAATTCTTGATTCTATCGATGCCGGTTTAATTTCTGCCTATAAACGCGACCAAAAAGAACATGGTGTTATTGTTCCCGAAGAAGATATTTTTGAAGTTGAATTATCTCCCATCAGTGGCTCTTTTAAAGTTTTCAAAGTCGAAGGAGATACAAAAATCGATGTCACTCCTCCAGGTTTTGGACGTATTGCTGCTATGACCGCCAAACAAGTCATTGATCAAAAAATTCACGAAGCCGAAAAAGACGTCATTATTGCCGAATACCAAAAGAAAATCGGTAATTTGATTATGGGTGTTGTCTTGCGTTCCGATCCCTACAAATTAATCGTCGGTATCGGCAAAACCGAAGCCATTTGCCCCAAAGACGAACAAATAAAAAACGAAATTATACCCCTTGGCATCAAAAAATTATTTTTACTCAAAGAAATTTTTAAAGATGAAGAAATGGGTCGCAGTGATATCATCCTTTCCCGTCGTGATAATGATTTCATTAGAGAACTTTTCTTGCGTGAAGTTCCGGAAGTTGGCAATCGTGCCGTAAGTATCGAGAAAATTGCCCGTACTCCCGGTGAAAGAACCAAAATTGCCGTTACCTCGACTCAGCCTGGCGTCGATCCTGTCGGTTCCTGTATCGGTCAAAAAGGTAGTCGCATTCAGTCAATTTTAAACGAACTGCCAAAAGAAGAAAAAGTCGACGTTGTCGCCTATAGCAAAAATTTAAATCAATTTATTATTTCTGCTCTTTCTCCGGCTTCCGATATTCAAATTGAAAGTATAAAAGATGGTATCGCTCTCATTAGCGTCCCCGAAAATCAACTCGCTCTCGCCATTGGTAGTGGCGGCGAAAATGTCCATCTTGCCGGTGTTTTGACCGGACTGGAGATCAAAATCAGCAGCCGAAAAGAAGAAAAATGATTCGCAATCCGATCGTTACTGTAATGGGTCATATTGATCACGGCAAGACAACCTTGCTTGACAAGATTCGTTCGGCCAATGTTTGTGCCAAAGAAAGTGGCGGTATTACTCAACATATCGGCGCTTATCAGGCCTGTGATATCACTTTTATCGACACCCCCGGCCATGCCGCTTTCATCAACATGCGCGAACGTGGTGCCAAAATAACCGATGTTATCGTTCTCGTTATTGCCGGTACCGAAGGCATTATGGCCCAAACCAAAGAATGCCTTAATCTCATCAAAAAACTCAATACTCCGTTTATTGTTGCTCTGACCAAAAAAGATTTACCTGGTTTTGCCCCTGACAAAGCCAAGGGTCAGTTAGTCGAAGCCGGTTTTACTCCCGAAGAATACGGCGGTGATGTTCCCGTCATTCCGATTTCTTCAAAAACAGGCGAAGGTATCGATAAATTACTCGAATCAATCAAGATGATTGCCGAGCTTTTGGAACTTAAAGCCGAACCCGAAGCCCCGCTTTTGGCCCCGGTTATTGAATCAAAAATGGACAAAAACAAAGGTCCTTTAGCCACTGTTATCATCGAAAAGGGGACTCTTCATCTTGGTGATACAGTTTATGCCGGTGATATTTGTGCCAAAGTTAAGGCATTAATTGATCATACCGGTAAACATATCGATTCTGCTACTCCCTCAACCCCAGTTGAAATTCTTGGTTTTATTAAAGTTCCCGAAGTTGGCTCTGTTGTTACTGGCGACAAACACGAAAATATTATTATTGCCAAAGAAAAAACTCCTGAATCCGATACCCCCAAGCTAAAAATCATTCTTAAGGCCGATACTCAAGGTACTCTTGAAGCCCTCAAGGGCTGTCTTACCGACGATGTCGTTGTCGTTCAAAGTGGTGTCGGTGCCATATCCGATAGTGATGTTTTTATGGCTAGTGCCGGCAAAGCCGCTATTTATGCTTTTAATGTCAAAACTCCGCCTTTTATTAAAAAATTAGCCGAAAATGAAAAAGTAAAATTGATTGAATCAAAAATTATTTACGAAATTATTGATGATATTCAAGACAAAATTTTGCATTTATTGGAACCGGAAATCGATGAAACCATTGTCGGCGAAGCCCAGATAATTGCCGAATTCAAAATTGAAAAAGTCCGTATAGCTGGGGTAAAAATCACTAAAGGCGAGGTCTCTAAGGGGGATTTGGTTCATATCAAAAGAGAAGACGGTACTACTAAAGATACAAAGGTTGACGGCATTCGTCAGGGCAAAAACATTATTGACAAAATCAAGACTGGTAACGAATGTGGCATGACTTTTAAGCCTTATGTTGATTTTAAGATAAAAGATGCTATAATAGCGTTCACTAGATGAAAACCTATAATGTTACTCCTATCAAAACACTTTTAGCCGGTGCCAAAACCGCTTTTATTGCTGTCCCCGAATTAAGTCTCGACAGCCTTGGTGCTGCTCTCGCTTTTGCCTTATCTCTCAAGGAATCAGGTCTTAATGTCCAAGTCTTTTCACCTCAAAAAACCGATACTAACTATTCCAAATTAAGTGGTCTCGATCTTCTTTCCGATGCCTATAACGCTAACGATTTAATCGTTTCTTTAAATTATCCTCAAGACAATATCGAATCCGTTTCTTACAACGAAGACGGTGGTCGTTTAAACCTTGTCGTTAAAGTCAAAACTAATGCTCCAAAGATTGAACGTGAGCAATTAATCATCAACAATCAATCCAGTCTTGCCGATATTAACTTTATTTTTGGTGATGAAACCAAATTGGGCAAAGACGCCAACATCGTTGATCGTGGTAACTGGGTTCGTATTTCGCCTATCATTGGTGAAAAAACTTGGGCCAAAAGCTCTGTCGTCGATGCCGATGCTCCTTATTCCGAAATTTTGTCCTTTTTGATTCCCATGCTTGAACTTCCTTTTCATTTTGAATCTGCCAAAGATCTCTTGATTGGCCTTCGTGTGGCCACCCAGTCTTTTTCGGTTAATGTTTCTCCTGAAACTTTCGAAGCTGGTGCGGCCTGTTTACGGGCTACTCAAACAAATCCTACCTTTCCGGGAACTAACGCCTTCGACAATCAAACCCCGGTAGAAAAGATCGAAACTAAGGGTAATCTCTTTGGTTCCACCGCCCCCAGTTCTGTCTCGACTGTCTAAGAAAAATTATGTCTAAAGAACTCCGCCCCATCCAATATTGTGGTACTTGTCCTCAATCAAAACGTTTCCCCCCCAGTGATCCTTTATACGCCGATGCTATGGACTATTATGACGAAGTCGTCGGTGGAGAAGGAAAAAGAAGTTACCCCGGATCCCTTAATAGTCTCAGAAATATTCTCCTCGAAGCTGACTTATTTAAACCTGACTTAAATGCCGATCAATTAAATTTACTTCAGCGCGTCAGAGCTCAATTAAAAATCATCAAAGACCATCCGGAATGTGTTTTTCCTATCCTTATAGACTGCCCTCAGAAACATGGTTGGTATCTCTCGATTGATCATTGCCCCGACACTTGCAAAGATGAAAAAAGTATGTTATAATACGACGAATTAATAATTTAAACAAAAAAAATGCCACAAGAAAAAATAGTAGATATCGGAAATACGCAAGCGGTTACATTATGCACGAGATGTGATATTAACAAAATTGTCTACGGCGGAGCCTTACCAATAAGTGATGTACGAAAAAAATTACTAGAAAGACAATCCCATCCTGAATGCCTACAAAAAAATGATTTCTCAGGGTCAACAGTATGTGGCTTAGAAAAAGGTTTAAACACTGGAGTAATATCTACAGATCCGTTATCTAGCGCCATGGTCAAAATCGCCGAGCAAAATGAAGCAGCTAATTTTGAGCTAGATAAGATAATCTCCATAGAGTAATAATCTGTGCTATAATAGCCTCTGTAACTACCTTTAGGTACGCATAAATTATAAATTGTACCCAGAGTTAGCCTAATCTCTATGGCATTGTCCAAAGAAGAAAAAGAAATAATTATTAAAAAATTTTCCCAAGCAAAAGGGGATACTGGTTCACCGGAAATTCAAGTTGCGATCCTTAGTAAAGAAATCGAAAAACTCCAATTCCATTTAACCGAAAACAAGCACGATTCACCGGCAAAAAGAGGTATTTTAACCAAACTTGCCAAACGACGTCGCTTACTTCGATACCTATCATCTCACGCGACAGAAAGATACAATAAACTAATCAAAGATCTTGATTTGAAAAAGTAAAAAGAAAAAAATATGAAAAAAATATCATGTGATATCGCCCTCGGCGATACAAAACTCACCCTATCATCGGGTATATTAGCTCCACAAGCCAACGCTTCCGTTGTTGCCGCTTGGGGTGGCACTGTGGTTCTTGCCACAGTTATGTTGGGCAAACTTGACGAAAGCAAAGATTATTTTCCGCTTTCAGTTGAATATGCCGACAAACTTTATGCCGGTGGTATGATCAAAGGCGGCAAATGGATGAAACGTGAAGGTAATCCTTCCGATGCTTCCGTCCTTTTTGGTCGTATTATCGACCGATCTATCCGTCCTTTATTTGCAGCCGGTTTCCACAACGAAGTCCAAGTTATTGCTACCGTTTTGAGTAACGACAAAGACCATGATCCCGTTATCCCTGCTTTTATTGCCGCTGCTACCGCCATTACTATGTCGGATATCCCTTTTAATGGTCCTGTTTCTGCCGTTCGCGTTGGTTTTGTCAACAAAGAATACAAATTATTTCCCACTGTCGCCGATTTAGCCAAATCAGACATGGATGTTTTGGTTTGTACTGGCCCTGCCGGTGTAAATATGATCGAAGCTGACGCAAAAATCGTCGACAACGACATTGTTTACCAAGCTATCGAGTTAGCCAAAACTACCGCCGATACTATCAACGCTCAAATCTCTGAATTTATCAAAGACGTCAAAAAGCCCAAAGTTGAATTTGTTCCTTATTTACCATCACCAGAATTGATCGAAGCCGTCGACAAGGCTATGAAAGCCGACATCGAAGAATTTTTGACCACCGGTTATGACGGTGGACACATGGCTGCCGAGAAAAAGATGATCGTCAAATTAAACGAACTTTTCAAAGAAAAACTCGAATCCGGCGAAGTCAATCCTAGTTTTCTCAACGCTGCCTTGTTTACTTTAATCGAGAAATATTTCCGTGCCCGAACCTTGAGCGGCAAACGTTACGACAATCGACAAATTGACGAAATCCGTCCCTTGTCCGTTAACGCTGGCGTTCTCCCTTGTACCCATGGTTCCGCCTTATTTCAACGTGGTCTAACTCAGGCTTTGACCATTACCACTCTTTCTACTCTTGCCGATAAACAATATTTGCAGGATTCCAGTGGTGAAACTACCAAACGCTACATTCATTATTATTCTGCCATGCCTTTCTCTGTCGGTGAAGCCGGCCGCGTCGGTCGTCCCGGTCGTCGCGAAATCGGTCATGGTGCTTTGGCCGAAAAAGCCTTAATTCCGGTCATTCCTACCGAAGACGAATTTCCATATACCATCATGTTGACCTCCGAAGTCCTGTCTCAAAACGGTTCTTCTTCAATGGCCTCAACCTGTGGTTCAACTATGTCCATGCTTGATGCTGGTGTCCCTCTGAAAGATAAAGTTGCCGGTATTTCTGTCGGTATGGTCAGTGATGGCGATGAAAAATATTTACTTTTGACCGATATTGCCGGCATTGAAGATCACTGCGGCGATATGGATTTCAAAATCACTGGTACAAAGACTGGTATTACTGCCATTCAACTTGATATTAAACGTCAGGGTTTAACTCTGCCGATGATCAAAGATACCTTTGCTCGAAGTTTTGAAGCTAGACTAAAAATTCTTGCCGTTATGGATGAAGCCTTACCTGAGGCTCGCAAGGAACTTTCTGTTTATGCTCCAAAAATTGAAATTGTCCGTGTTCCAGAAGAAAAAATTGGTGATGTTATCGGTAGCGGTGGCAAGACTATTAAAGCCTTGATGGCCAAATATGGTGTTCAAATCGATATCGAAGACGATGGTCGCTGTTTTGTTTCTTCGTCCGATCTGGCCAAAGTTAAAGAAGCTACTTTTGAAATTGCCTCTATGGTTAGAGAAGTTCAAATTGGCGAAGAATTCGAAAATGGTTTAGTTACTCGTGTTGAACAATACGGTGCTTTTGTCGAATTTTTACCTGGCCGTGAAGCCTTACTTCATGTTTCCGAAATGAGTACCGGTTTTCTCTCTGATCCAAGCCGAATTATCAAAGTTGGAGATACTTTAAAAGTCAAAGTTTCCGGTTATAACGATAACCATCAGCTCAAATTGGCTGCTCCGGAATTCAAAGCCGCACATCAGGGTGAAGAAAGACCAGAAAGACCGCCTCAGCAATTTGGCAACTTTAATCCTAGTCTTCGTTCTCCCCGTCGGCCACAGAGATAATGTATACTGAATATAATGGACGAAATTAAAAAATTAAAAGAAAAAATTGACGCGGCTCGATTACCCACAGGTGTCCAGGACAAAGTTAATGAGATCTTGGCCGAAATGGAATTAAATCCGGCCAATATCCAACAATACTCCCGCTATATCGAGTGGTTCCTCCTCCTCCCTTGGGCAGCTTCAAGCAAAGATATTCTTGATCTCACTTACGCCAAAGAAAAACTGGATGAATTTCATTATGGTCTGGAAGATATCAAAGAACGCGTTTTGGAATATATTTCCGTTTTAGGACTCCAAAAAGAACGTGGCTCGGTTTCACTTTCCCGTGCTCCGATCTTTTTGTTTTCCGGCCTGGTCGGTACCGGCAAAACTACCATGGCCGAAAGTATTGCCGCCGCCCTCAATCGCGAATTTGTCCGTATCCCTTTTGGTGGGCTAGGCGATCCCTATTATCTTCGTGGTCGTTCCCGTTTTAGTCCCGAAGCCGACCCCGGTGCGATTTTAAAAGCCTTAACTGTGGCAAAAACCAACAACCCCGTTATCTTACTTGATGAAATCGATCGTATTGCCGACGACGCTTTCAACACCATTATGGGTACGCTCGTCGAGCTACTCGATCCGGAACAAAACAATCGTTTTGTTGATCATTATTTAGATTATCCTTTTGATTTATCTCAGGTAATTTTTTGTGCCACTTGCAACAACACCAATCGTCTTGCCACTGCTGTGCTGGATCGGCTTGAACCACTTCAAATGCCTTCTTATAACGACCAGGAAAAAACCATTATCGGCCAAAAACATTTATTGCCCAAAGTTTTAAAAGAATCCGGTCTCAATAGCCAGGATTTAATTATTGCCGAATCCGTCTGGCCATCCATCATTCGACCATTGGGTTTTGACGCTGGCGTCAGAACTCTCAAAAGAAATCTGGAAACAATCGCTCGCAAAAGCGCCCTCTTAATTTTTTCCAAAAAAGTTAATGGTGCTATTACCGTCGACGAATCTAACATTAAACAATTTTTATCAGGATGACCGCAACCAAAACCGCTCAGTTAAAATATCTTGCCGATTTAATCGCCAAATGTCAAAAGTGTTCACTGTTCAAAACGGCCACCAATCCTGTTCCGGGATCAGGCAATCCGGACTCAAAGATTGTCTTTATTGGCGAAGCTCCGGGATTTTTTGAGGATCAACAAGGTAAACCATTTGTCGGCAACTCCGGTAAATTGTTAGATAAATTACTATTATCAATTAATCTAAATAGGGAAGATGTCTTTATTTGTAATATTTTAAAACATCGACCGCCGGATAATCGCGATCCTGAGCCTGCCGAAATTAGAGTTTGTACGCCTTATTTAAAGGCACAACTAAAAATATTACAACCAAAAGTAATTATTACTCTTGGTCGATTCTCTATGAATTATTTTTTTCCACAAGACATGATTTCAAAAGTACGTGGAAAGATAAAGATTATTAATTGGGAAGGATTGGATTTAACCATCATTCCCGTCTATCATCCTAGTGCCGCCCTCAGAAATGGCGCCATGTTAAAAGCACTACAAGATGATTTTATTACAATTGGAAAATTTCTAGTTTAACAATATGATCCGCCTTTGGCGGATTTAAAACAATTATGCAAAATATAAAACAAAATTTTATAAACAATAAAATTCGTGAATTCAAAAATTCACGAGATCAGTTACGTGTTATTTCTTTAGGTGGTTTTGGTGACGTAACCCAAAACATGTTCGTTTACGAATATATTCCAAATGGTGATCAAAGCAAAAGCCAAATTATTATTGTCGACTGTGGTGTCGGTTTTCCCGAAGAAGATACTTTTGGTGTCGATCTTCAGATCCCCGATACAACTTACTTAAATGACAAAAAAGACCGAATCTTGGGAATGTTCATTACCCATGGTCACGAAGACCATATTGGTGCCGTCAGATTTATCGTGTCTTTACTTGGCAATAAATTTCCCATTTATGCGCCCAAATTAGCGGCCGCTTTTATTCAATCGCGTCTAACCGAATTTAATCTTCGTGTCCAATTAAATATTTATGAAGGTCCGACTCCGATTGCCTGTGGCCCCTTTACTGTCGAGCCGATTCGAGTCACTCACTCGATCCCCGACACTTATCATTTTGCCATCACTACTCCCATTGGTATTTTTTATCATGGCTCTGACTACAAATTTGATTTATTTCCGCTTGACGGCAAGGCCACTGATTTAGCTCACATTGCTCAGATTGGCGCCAGAGGTGTCTTGTGTCTTCTTTCTGATTCTCTCGGTTCCGATCAGGATGGTTATAGTCCTTCCGAAAGTTCTATCGCCGAAAGTTTCAAACACGAAATTGTTAGCAGCAAAGGCCGTGTCTTTGTCACTTCAATTTCCAGTAACATCATTCGTTGGGGACAAGCGATCGAATATGGCAAATCTACCGGACGCAAAATTGTCCTGGTTGGCTTTTCCGTTGAGAAAGCGATCAATATTGCCAAAGAATTGGGTTATTTAAATCTTACCGAATCGGATATTATTCCCATCGAACGGATCAAAAATTTTACCGACAACAAATTAATCTTTTTGATTGCCGGCTTTTCCGGTCAGCCGGATAGCGCTCTTTCAAAAATGGTTATGGGTAAACACCGTATCAAAGTTAAACCAGGCGACAAAGTTATTTTCTCTTCTCCCGATTATATTCCCGGTACGACTACTGATATTTACAATATGATCGATACTTTAGCGAGACTTGGTGCCGAAGTTGCTTATGGTGAAAAAGAAGAGCTCCATGTCTCCGGTCATGGCTACCAAAAAGAACATGCGATCTTAATCGATTTGGTCAAACCAAAATTTTTATTACCTATCGGTGGAAATTTCCGACACATAAAAAGTTATCATGTCATGGCCAAAAAACTTGGTTACAAGGATGAACAATTACTTTCCCCCGATGTCGATAGCGCCGTCACTTTTTCCGGTAGCGGTCTTGTCAATATGACTTTCAAAGTCCCGCTGAAAAAAGTTTTGATTGACGGACTGGGAGTCGGGGATGTTGGTGTTACGGTTCTACGTGACCGAAAATTATTAGCCGAAGACGGTATGTTCTCGGTCGTTGTTTTGGTCAACAAAGAAACCGGCGAGATGTTCAAAGAACCGATAATTCTTTCTAGAGGTTTTGTATTTGTCAAAGAAAATACTGATCTAATGAGTTATCTCAAACTGGAAATTGCCAATAAAGTCAAACAATCGACCAGCAAACCGGCCAATTTTGATTTCATTCGTACCGAAGTCCAAGGCCATATCGAAAAAATAATTCTCGAAAAAACCGGCCGCCAACCCATGGTTCTACCGTTGGTAATCGAGGTGTAAAAATCCCCCTTGATAAAGGGGGTCATCCGCCTAGGCGGATAGAGGGGATTTATCTATTCGACTGAATAAATCTTCAGTCCCCGCCCTTCGGGCCCTCCCCCTTTATCAAGGGGGTACGGTTGTTGTTGTCCTCCCCTGATAAGGGGAGATGGCGAAGCCAGAGGGGTTTGTGTTTCAGACTATTCGTGTTTATGTAGAGACGCGATATATCGCGTCTCTACATTTATTTTCTGTATTGCCAATTCTCAGGCATAAATCTCCTCCTCTCCTTCGGAGGGACCCTCTTTATCAAGAGGGATTATGGTGTTTCGCCAACCCATGGTGCCGACTCATGCGCTATAATAACTTATGCGCTATTCAAAACTTTTCGGCAAAACTACCAAAAATATCACTGCCGATGCCGATTCTATCAATGCCAAACTTTTAACCCAAGCCGGATTTATCAATAAAGAAATTTCCGGTGTTTACAATTTTCTCCCCCTGGGCCTCAAAGTTCTCCGAAACATCCAGCAAATCATTCGCGAAGAAATCGATGCTGCCGGCGGCCAGGAAATTCTTATGCCGGTTTTGTCCTCTCTCGAATCCTGGCAAAAAACCGGTCGGGATAAAAGCTGGGCTGAAGTTTTATTTTGTCTTAACAATTTAGTTCTCAATCCTACCCACGAAGAAGTCGTTACTCCACTTGTTCAGAAATATATTTTCTCCTATAAAGATTTACCTATCGCTGTCTATCAAATTCAGGAAAAATTCAGAAACGAACCTCGGGCCAAATCCGGTCTTCTTCGCGGCCGCGAGTTCAATATGAAAGATCTCTATTCTTTTCATCTTCACAATGCCGATTTGGACAAATTTTATGATGAAATCATCGTCGCCTACAAAAAAATCTTTAAGCGTCTTGGCATTGGCGAGCGAACACTTTTGACCTATGCTTCCGGCGGTTCATTCTCAAAGTATTCCCATGAATTCCAAACTTTATGTGATACCGGTGAAGATACTGTTTATGTCTGTGAAAAATGCAATGTTGCTGTCAATAAAGAATTAATTGAAGAATTAAACGTCTGCCCCCAATGTGGTAATAAAGAATTAAAGGAAAAAAGGGCGATTGAAACCGGTAATATTTTCAAACTTGGCACCAAATTCACCAATGCTTTTGGTTTCAAAGTTGCTTCACCCGATGGTGATTTGGACGAAATTGTCATGGGTTGTTATGGCATCGGCCCCAGCCGAATAATGGGGACTTTGGTTGAAGTCTTTAATGACGAAAAGGGCATTATTTGGCCCGAATCAGTCACTCCCTACAAATTTCACTTAATTGGTCTTGATCCAAAAGCCGAAGAAATTTATAATCTATTAAATGACAATGATGTTCTTTTTGATGATCGTGATGACGTTTCTGCCGGTGCCAAATTTGCCACTGCCGATTTGATCGGCCTTCCAGTTCGCCTAGTTGTCTCTGCCAAGAGTTTAGAGGCTGGCGGCATCGAAGTAAAAGAACGAAACAACACTAACATCAATATAATGTCACTTGATGATGTTATACTGAAATATGGCAAAGCGCGGTAGAAAAAGAAAACATCGATTTCTGTCATTTTTGCGGCTCAAACCGGAGACGCTTCACACAATATTTTTTCTGATATTTTTGTTACTGGCTATCGTTTCCATTTTTTCATTTTTGGAGATTGGCCCTGTCCCTACGCAAATTAGTTTAGTCTTCCAAAATTATTTTGGTTTTTTTGCCATCATGTTGCCATTTCTTTTTCTTCTTATATCTCTCTTTTTTGTCCGCGCCCGCTTTCCTCTCAAAGAGCCCAATATTTTCCTGGGTTTTATCATCATGTTCATCGCTTTAATTTCTCTTTTTAAATCCGGCGTTGCTGGTAGTTATTTACGAAATCTTTTAGTCAATCCTCTAGGCAATGCCATCAGTGTCATTGTCTACACTTCCTGTTTGATTGCCGGTTTTGTCATTCTTTTTGATACCAATATCGTTCAGTTAATTAAATTTATTGGCAAAACATATAAAATTATAAAGAAATATACTATCGGTGAAGGTATTAAATTAGCCAAAAAACGGGAGAAACTTATTCCCAGGCTTACACCAAAGTCAGAACCTCAATCAAGACAACAAGAAATTAATCCGCCAGCTGGCGGAGATCCAAATGTTCTCAATATCCCACCGGTTTTCAAGACTGATAACAATAAACAACTGAGCGCCAATAATCATCAAATCTGGCAATATCCGCCAATTTCTCTATTTGATAACACCAAAGGTGCTCCAGCTAATCGGGGAGATGTTGGCAAAAACGCCAAAACTATCGAAGAAACTCTCGATTCATTTGGTATCACTGCCAAGGTTGTCGAAATCAACGATAGTCCCTCAGTTACCCAATATGCCCTTGAAGTTGCCCTTGGTACCAAATTAGCCAAAATCATGTCTTTAAGTAACGATCTTGCTATGGCCCTAGCTGCTCCCGGTGGTCAAATCCGTGTTGAAGCTCCTATCCCCGGTCGTTCCTTAGTTGGTATTGAAGTTCCCAATCACAGTCTTCAGGTTGTACCTATTCGTCAAATGTTGGAATCTGATGCCATGAAACAAGCCAAATCAAAAATTAGCGTTCCCCTTGGTCTCGATGTTGCCGGCAAGCCAAAAATTGCCGATATTGCCAAAATGCCTCACGTCCTAATCGCCGGTCAGACTGGATCGGGAAAATCTGTTTGTGTTAATTCCTGGATTACCACTTTGCTTTTCAGAGCCTCACCCGAAGAAGTTAAATTAATTTTGGTTGATCCCAAACGTGTCGAACTAAAATGTTATGATGGCATTCCCCACTTACTTTTACCTGTTATCGTCGAACCAGAAAAAGTAATTTCTGCCCTAAAATGGGCCGTTACCGAGATGGAACGTCGCTATAAACAACTTACTGAAGCCGGTGTTCGCAACATTGAAGCCTTAAATGACAAAGCTGGTTTTGTTTCAATGCCCTATATTCTCATTATCATTGACGAGCTTGCCGATATTATGATGACTTCACCTACCGAGGTTGAAGAATCTGTTTGTCGTATTGCTCAGATGGCTCGGGCTGTCGGTATTCATTTGATCCTGGCCACTCAGCGTCCTTCGGTCAACATCATCACCGGACTTATCAAAGCCAACATTCCCGCTCGTATGGCTTTCGCTGTTACCTCCATGATGGATTCTCGTGTTATTTTGGATTCACCTGGTGCCGAAAAATTACTCGGTCGGGGAGACATGCTCTATATCCCACCTGAACTGGCCAAACCGGTTCGTATTCAGGGTTGTTTCGTCTCCGACAAAGAACGTGACGCTCTATTGGATTTTGTCAAAAATCAACGCCAACCGGAATATAATCTAGATATCACTTCTCAGCCTATCGCCAGCAAAAATACTTCCAGTAAAAATATTGTTTCGGTTGACGGTGAAGACCGTGATGCTCTTTTTGACCAGGCTGTCAGTGCAATTGCCGAAAGCGGCCAAGCTTCATCCTCGTTCCTTCAGCGTCGTCTCAAACTTGGTTATGCCCGTGCTGCTCGCGTCATTGATCAATTACAAACAGCCGGTATTATTGGACCATCCAAAGGTGCCAAACCTCGTGATATTTTGGTTCCTCATAATAAACCTCAAAACAACAACGAATTTTAATTATGTACCGCGCCTCAAATATATTACAAACTGCCCGTTTGGACAAAGAATATTCAGTTGAAGAAATTGCTGTCAAGCTAAAAATTCCAGTCAAATATTTACGTGCTTTCGAAACGGAAGAAAAAAAGAATTTTCCCTCTGAACCATACTGTTCCTTAATGGTCAAAGACTACGCCAGCCATCTTGGCTTGAATAGTAATTATATTTTATCTTTATTTAATCGTGACTTTGACGTCAAAGCGAATCCTGTTAAATTGCGTCGGGAAAAATTTGGTTTTACGCCTCAATTCACTTTTGTCTGTGCTATCTATGCCGGCATATTTTTATTTCTTGCTTATTTAGCTTTTGAATATTATCAATTTAATTCACCGCCGCTTTTGAAAGTAAATTGGCCTCAAAGTCCCTTGGTTGGTGAAAGTATCGAAATTTCCGGTAAAACATCTATGGATGCCACGGTCAAAGTTAATGATGATTTAATTGTTGTCGACCAGGATGGTAAATTTATAAAAAACTTAAAACTTCCCATCAAAGATAATAGAATAAAAATCGAAGCCCAATCACCATCGGGGAAAATTTCAAAGGATGAAAAAGTTTTTTAAATAGTATATACTCGGTTTACAAGAATATGTGTGGAATAATTGGAATTATCACTAAAGATAGGCAAATCAGTTTTGATTTGTACAATAGTCTTTTAAATCTGCAACATCGAGGGCAAGACAATGCCGGTATTTTTACTGCCGATGACGAAAATCAATATATGGTCAAAGGCAAAGGCCTTGTTGCCGAAGTTTTTAACATAGAAAAACTGGAAACTCTCAAAGGCAGTATTGGTATCGGTCAGGTCCGTTATCCGACCACTGTCGGCAAATCGGACTCTCAGCCATTCTATGAAGACGTCTCCGGCATTGCCCTGGCTCACAATGGTAATTTATGTAATGAAGCCAGTCTCCGTGATCGTCTCAAAGAAAATCGGATTTATTGTGATTCCGATTGTGATGCCGAAACTATTTTAAAAGTTTTTACCTATTATTTTAATCGCAAAAAAGGTACTGTCGAGAAACGTTGTTTTACTGCCGCCAAAAAAGCGATGCAAAAACTGGATGGTTCATATTCTGTCGTGGCCGTTATTCGTGATGTCGGGTTTTTTGCTTTCCGCGATCCACATGGTATTAGACCATTTGTTTTTGGCAAGAAGACAGACAAGGGGAAAGTTCAAGCTTATGTTTTTTCCTCCGAATCTGTTGCTATTGAAAGTATTGTCGATTCAATTGATAACGTCAAGCCCGGTGAGGCAATGTTTATCGACAAAAATCTCAAATTTAAACGTAAACTTTTATTACCCAAAAAACGACGTCATTGTATGTTTGAATGGGTTTATTTTTCTCGTTCCATTTCTATTCTCCAAAAAAGATATGTCAATGAAGTTCGTGGGAAATTAGGCCAAAATTTAGCCAAAATTTACAAAGAGACACCTTTGTTCAAAAGATTATCCAAAGAAAAAAGATCCAATATAATTGTCGCTCCGATTCCCGAAACTTCCCGTCCCGCCAGTATTATTTTTGCCGAAAAATGCAAATATCCATACAAAGATATTTTGGAAAAAAATCGTTTCATCGGTCGTATTTTTATCAAACCCAGCGAGACTCTCCGTCGTCACGAAATTGCTATTAATGTCAAAGTTATTAATGGCATTGTCAAAGACAAAATCGTTATTTTAATTGACGATTCAATTGTTCGCGGTACTACCAGTAAAGGTATTGTCCAAAAAATTCGGGAAAAAGGTGCCAAAGAAGTCCACTTGTTTTCGACCTGTCCGCCGATAACTTACCCTTGTTTTTATGGTGTCGATTTTCCTGATCCAAAAGAATTAATTGCTTACAATAAAAAACTCAAAGAAATTGAAGATTATATTGGCGCCGACAGTATTGTCTACATGGATATTAAAGGCCTGACCAAAGCGATTGGTTTTAAAGAATCCCAATTATGTATGGCCTGTCTCAACGGCAAATTACCCACACCTCTCAACAGAGTTGTCGAATCTCTCTAATTGGTTTATACTGTGTCTATGGATATAACTCAAATTGCTATCATCATCAGCTTACTTGCGATCACAACTGTCATCGTCATCGCCGGTATTTACGTCATTAGCATTTTAAAAGACGTCAAAACAGTTACTGGTCTAGTCACCACTGTTTCCAATCTTTTTGATGCTGTCAATAAATTTGTTGCCAAGTATAATCCCGCTACAAAACCCACACCCAAAACCAAGCATTAATTTTTATTGACCCTAAGTTTACGATACATATCTTTGATTTTTGCTTGAAACATATGGCTTACATATTCTTGTGAATAATCGTTCCAGCCGTAGCCGATATAAAATTTTGATTTCTTATTTAAATTTAAAGCAGTTTTCCCGGCACCATTTATTGTTTCTTGCCAATAGACATTCTCACCACTATCTTGAAATACAAAATAATAATTAACCGGATCGTTAATGTCGGCAAAAGCAATCACTCGAATAAAATTTTTACTCTCTTTTTCTCCCCAAGACAAGGTAATACTATCATCTACCATATCTATTTTTATCCTGTTTTCTCTTTCTATCTCTCCTTCCCCTTTAAGCCAATTCTCGTTGATTCGATTAAAATATTCACTTATGCCAAAATAATCCAGCGCCGCTTTGCATTTTTCTATTATCCTTTCGGCCTTACTTTTACCCTTTTCCGACTTATGCAAACGAATTGAAGTAAATATTTCTTTAATGCCCATAAAAATCGAGTATACCACGTAAATACAAGAAACGGCACCATTGTGCTATAATCCACCTACCCCCAATTATATTATTTAATTTTATAATTCATATGGTGGAAAAACCTTCAACGGAAGAAACAATAAAATTTTTAAGTAAAAAAGAATTGTTTAATGAATTAATTAATGTCAATAAAACATTTGGTCATCTTGGCGTAGAAAACTCAATCAGCACCACAGTCTATCAAGCTTCAGGTTATGGAATTTATTATGACGATCGTGAAAATCGCCACACAGGTCTAAATTATTTAATGTGCATTTTGCACAACCAACCTAATTTAAGGCAGGAATTGTCTAATGATGATTTTGTCAGACTATCAGTAGCTTGTAGTACAACATCAATGTTAATTAATCAACTATATATAAAGGCAGGTAAAAAAATTGATTTTGATAAACATCCTGAACTTGAAATATCACCAAAAACAACGTTCAACAAGAATAATAATCCACAACAAAGAGGCAATTGTCTATAAGAGGCAGATTTTCCTGCTATAATTTCCAAAATTATGATAACAGCTGAACAAAAACTCCACCATTTAAACTACTATTCAAAAGATAATGATGAAGAAAAAGCACAATTTATAAAAATTGTGCAAACCACAGATTATCTCGCCGAATGTCTCGCATCTGAAGTTTTCAAAAAATACTACAAAGATAAAGATTTTATTTTGCAATCAATTACCCAGATTAATGACGAATGCCAGCATGGTGTTGAAACGATTTTATATGCCATATGTAGTGCAAATAAAATCTATAACGGAAATTTTGAAATCGATGATATCGATATATTAAGAAAAGCCATGCAAAAGGATAGTCAAAACCCATCCATTTTATATTATGCTTCTCCACGATTAAAAAATGACGAGGATTTCGTCACCGAAGCGGTTCAATTTGGAGGATCCAAAGTTTTACAATTCGCCTCCCCAGAAATCCAAAAAAATCAAAAAATTGTCAGCTTAACCAACCTCCTCCAAATCTAAGCACTACGATATCTTAATCAAAATAAGTTATAATCATTTCATGAATGCGCGGGATTTAAAAGAAAAATATATCAAATTTTTTGTCGATAAAGACCACAAAGAAATTCCCAATTTATCTTTAGTTCCCGATAATGATTCATCCACACTTTTTATTTCCGCTGGCATGCACCCTCTCGTCCCATATTTAATGGGGGAGAAGCACCCTCTCGGAAAACGATTGGTTAATGTTCAAAAATGCCTTAGAACAGGTGATATCGACAGCGTCGGCGACACTTGTCACCACACATTTTTTGAAATGCTTGGCAATTGGTCTTTAAATGATTATTTCAAAAAAGAAATAATTGCTTGGTCTTTTGAATTCTTAACCAATGTTTTAAATTACGATCCTAATATAATTAATGTTACAGTTTACAAAGATGACGCCGAAACTTTAGAAATTTGGAAAAGTCTTGGTATTCCCGACAATCGTATTAGAATTTTGGATAAAGAAGATAACTGGTGGGAGCGTGGCGGTATCGACGGTCCCTGCGGTCCTGATACAGAAATGTTTATTCCCGACAAAGATGGCAATTTGGTTGAAATTTGGAATGATGTTTTCATGGATCAGTATACCGATGGTTTGGGCAATTATCGTGATTTAGGGACAAAAAATGTTGACACCGGTATGGGTGTCGAGCGCACTCTCGCCATGCTAAACAAACTTGATGATAATTATTTAACTTCTATTTGGCAACCAATCATCAAAAAAATTGAAGAATTGAGTGGCAAAAAATATGATGATGACAAAAAGTCTTTTCGAATCATTGCAGATCATATCAAAGCTGCAGTATTTTTGATTGCTGATGGAATAGAACCAAGCAATAAAGAAAGAGGTTATGTTTTGCGCCGTTTAATCAGAAAAGCTTTGCGTGTAGCAAAGAAACTAAATATCAATTCTCTTTTAGAAATCGCTCAAGCCGTCATTGATAATCAATCAAATTATGCCGGTGATTACCCTGAATTAAACAATCCAAATATTCTAAAAGTCATCGAAGCCGAAGAAAATAAATTTAAATTAACTTTGGAATTAGGACTAAAGGAATTAAAAATCCGCCAGCTGGCGGATGAAGACATTGATGGTTTCAAAGCTTTCAAAATTTATGAAAGTTTTGGTTTTCCCCTCGAATTAATCGAAGAAGAACTGGGTCAAAAAATAAATCATGATGAATTTGAAAAAGCTTTAAGAACACACCAAGAAGCCAGTAAAACTCTAAAAGCTGGAGAATTTAAATCCGGTCTTGAAAATTCATCCGAAATTATCACCAAATATCACACCGCTACTCATATTTTGCACGCCGCTCTAAGGCAAATTTTTGGCGATTCAGTCTCTCAGGCCGGTTCCAATATCACCACCGAAAGATTACGTTTTGACTTTAATTACGACCAAAAATTAAATCCCGATCAAATTGTTGCCCTTGAAACTTTAGTTAATCAAAAAATAAAAGAGAATTTACCGGTAACTTGTGAAAATATGAAATTTGAAGATGCCAAACAATCAGGTGCCTTAGCTTTTTTTAATAATAAATATCCCGACATGGTCTCTGTTTATACAATTGGAGATTTCAGCAAAGAAATATGTACTGGTCCTCATATCGTCAATACAAACGAACTTGGAAAATTCAAAATTCAAAAAGAAGAGTCCGTGAGTAGTGGAAAACGTCGCATTTATGCTATCCTTATTTAATGAAGGCCAATGATTATTGGTTAATCTCGATTGACGAAGAACAAGTCACTGTTTCCCTCGTACTTTTCAACGGGGCCACTGTCGACCGGATCATTATCGGGAAACCAAAAGATTATCGGGAATCAGAGGAAGATTCTCTTGTGATTGCTGTCGACGCTTCTCTAAGCGACACCGCTCTCATGGCCAATCTTGACGAAACTGCCGAGCCCGAAAGTGCTGCCTTTGTCTTATCTCCTTTTTCAATCGATATCGATGGCCAAATTTTGCCAGAAAAATTTACCTTAATCGAATCCGTCTGCAAAAAATTAAAACTTAAGCCTATGGGTTTTATCGGCAACGACGATGCCTTTGTTGAAGCTGTCACTGTCAATGACAATTTTCCCAGCAGTTTTATTTTGACTAGTATCGGCCAACATCAATTTAATTTGTCTCTGGTCTATTTTGGCAAAATCAAAGAACGTTTTCACGAAACTTTTACCGATGAATTTTCTCCCAAATTAGTCGAAAATATTCTCAATAAATTATCGACAGAATCGGCCCTACCGCCAGTCTTAATCTTTTTTGGCAATCAGGATCCAAGTATCATTGAAAATATAAAAAATTACCCATGGATAGGCAAAAAAATTGGAGATATTTTCTTTCATTTGCCTGAAATTAAATTTTTTGCTCTCGATGAAATTAATAAAGTTTGGTCGGAATTTATCAGTCACCAAATTATGGGTGTTGACCCGGAAATTAAGCCAGAAATTATAACCAAACCAGAACCCGAGCCAGAACCAGAACCCAAACCAGAACCCGAGCCAGAGCCGGCAGTCTTGTTACCTGAACCGGAAACTATACCAGAACCTGTAATTCCCATGCAAACTCTAGGCTTTGAACTTGCTCGAGAACCGCGTCCAAAAAGAAATTTCCATTTACCCCATTTTCCAAAAATAAAATTACCTCACCTCAAATTTAATTTATTCCTTTGGCCTTTTGCTTTTATTCCGCTAATTTTTTTAGGTATTTGGCTTTTTGCCAAAACCGAAATTACTCTTTATCTCAATCCTTTTGATATCAATACTACTGTTTCCGTTACTCTCGATTCCACTGCGACGACTTTTACTCCCGATTCAAGTATTATTCCTGTGACAGTTCAGTCTTTTGATCAACAGGTCACCGGCAAAATCGCCACTACCGGCCAAAGAATTATTGGTGAAAAAGCGCGTGGCAGTATTGTTATTTACAATAAACAAGAGAAAGTCCAAAATCTTCCCAAAGGTGCCATTTTGACTGCCTCTGGACTTCAGTTCGAACTTCTCACTCCAGTTCAGATTGCCGGTAGCACTTCCGATTTTGCCGAAGGTATAATGAAATTTGGACAAACGAAAACTGTTATTTCCGCTTCCGCGATTGGTCCGGAATCAAATCTTATCAAAGAAGCCAAATTAATCTTTAAAGATTTTTCTGAAAATTTACTTGTTGCCAAAGTCGAATTAGATTTTTCCGGTGGTACCAAAAATCAAGTCAATGTCGTTAGCAAGCAAGACAAAATTGCGCTTGAAAACCAACTAAAAGAAGAAATAAAAACAGCTGTTAATAAAAAAATAAATGAAGACGTTAACAATCTTAATGGGGCCCTTTTAGACACTATTCAAACTAAGCAAAAAAGAATTGAATTTGATCGCAATCTAGACGAACAAACCGACGAATTATCAGCAACTGTTGATGCCACTGTCACGGTTTTTATTTTGCCAAATAACGAAAAAAATAAAATAATTTCTTCTCTTGTCGGCAAAGAAAATACCAATCCTCTTGATTACAAAAATTTTAATTATAATTTAAAAATGGAAATTGACAAAATTGATGCCTCAAAGGCAACTGGCAAGTTAACTATTAGCGGTAAGGCGGCACCAAAAATTAATATTGATGAAATTAGAGCCAAAATCGCCGGCAAAACCAAAACCGATACCTTAAGTTATTTCAAAAATAATCTGACCCATTTTTATAACTGGGAAATGAAACCCAATTTGCCACTCCTACCCCTTATTGGCAAAAATATTACAATTATTACCAAGATCAACTAATGGGGTACGTCTATATCAAAAAAACTACCACTCGGCGGACAGCTAATCGTCGCCTTAATCTCAAAAAAATTAAATTAGACAAGCAAACCAATGAACGAATTTCCAAAATTTTATTATTAATTGGTGCTCTCGCTTTTTTCTCTGTAATTTTGCCATTTTTTAATTATCTATTTTTTTATAGTGGCCGTTTTAAAGAAACAATCAGTCCACTTTCCACTGCTTATTACAATCGAAGTGATGAAAGTGTCAGCAAACTTGCGACCGATTATACCCAGCTTTCCAGTTGGTTTATTGACAGCAATAATTCTTCCGTCACTAATTCCAAGGAGTTATTATCAGAAACCAATAATCAAAAATATTCTATTTCCATTTCCAAATTAGGGATCAAAGATGCCGAAGTTGTAGTTGGTAGTATGGATCTCAAAAATAGTTTAATTCATTATCCACAAACAGCTTTACCTGGGCAAAAAGGCAATGCTGTTATTTTTGGCCATTCTGTTTTACCCCAATTTTATAATCCGAAATCTTATTTGACCATTTTTTCTACTCTATTCAAAATGGTTATTGGCGACAAAATTTTGGTTAATTTCGACAATATTGTTTATACTTATCAAATCGAAGATATGTACGAAATCAAAGCGACTGATTTTTCCGTTCTCGATCAACGTTACGATGGTCGCTATCTCTCATTGATCACCTGTTCTCCTCCCGGCACCTATCTCCGCCGTCTCGTTATCAAAGCCAAAATTATAGATTAAACGTAGGGTATAATAAGTTTATATGAATTCTCTTGCCATTGATTATGGCACCAAACGTATCGGTCTCGCTATTGCCGTTAACGGCATAATTTCACCTATTCCACCACAAAAAAACGATAGTAATATATATCACAATATTATTAAAATAATAAAAGACCAAAATATAGGCAAAATTTATATTGGTCTCTGTGAAGGCAAAATTGCCCAAAAAACAAAAGAGTTTGTCAAAGGCCTTTTGGCTGTGGTAGAATTGGATATCGAGTTCGTTGAGGAAGCAGTTTCGACCATCGAAGCAGATGAAATTTACAAAGACAATAAAAAGTCTAAGAAAAAATATAAATCGCTTATTGATTCAATCAGCGCTGCTGTTATTTTAAGAAGAGCAATATGATAAAAAATTTAATCGCGCCAATTCAGGCTTATCTCCTTTCTCAGGGTCGTTGTGTCGGTTGTGGTGGCCCGTTAAAAAAGGGTATTGAAAAAACCGTTCGCGGACAAGTCACCGCCACCTGCAAATGTGGTCGTATTTATATCAAAAACCACAACCATTACCGCCGGGCTTTATTTTCCGAAATTTAACCATGAAGAAGGCGATTCTCATTCTTGCCCCACTCGTCTTAATTTTGACTTTTTTTATCGTTGTCAAAATTGGCAATTCACCTGTTTCTTCCGATCCCAAGGCAAAAGATTTTATTATCAACAAAGGTGAGGGCCTTGTTTCTATCGCTACCCGTTTAGAAACAAATAGCTTTATCAAAAACAAATATATTTTTCTCTACGATGTCTATATCAGCGGCCTTAGGGATCAGATTCCTTCTGGCAAATTCCGTCTTTCCCAAAATATTCCGACTTATGACATTGTCAAAAAACTTTCACAAGGTGGTTCTTCCGATTATTGGGTCAGGATTATCGAGGGTACTCGCGTCGAAGAAATTACCCCACGTTTCAGCAAAACCTATGAGGGCTATTTGTTTCCCGATAGTTATTTAATCCCCGAATATTACAATCCCGACGAAATTCTCAAAGTTATTTCCGATAATTTTGATAAAAAATTTGCCCAAGCCAAAAAAGATTCGACTACTCCATTATCCGACAAACAGGTTGTTATCCTTGCCTCGCTTTTGGAACGCGAAGCCAGAACTTTGGAAACCAAAAAAATGATCGCCGGCATTATCATGAATCGTTTCAATATAGGCATGGGTCTTCAGATTGACGCTACCATCCAATATCTTCGTGATACCCTAAAGAAACCAAAAGATTACTGGGCCCCGATCAAATCCGGTGATATTGATATTGTCTCGCCTTACAATACTTACAAAAATAGGGGATTGCCCCCCGGCCCTATCTGCAATCCCGGCTACGATTCTCTCTATGCTGCCTTCCATCCGACCGATTCCGACTATATGTATTACATCACCGACCATGACGGCATCATGCACTACGCCAAAACCAATCTTGAACACTCAGCCAATGTGAATAAATATCTAAAGTAATTTACAATTTTCAATTTTCAAATACCAATGAAATTCCAATTATTTAATTCATTAATTATTTAAACATTGAAAATTCATTGAAAATTGGATTTTGAAAATTGGGAATTAATCAGGTTATTTAGCACCACCCACCTCTCTTTCTTCACCTTCATCGGTACATCGTTTGCATACATCTTGGCGCTGACTGTCCCACGTCGCGGTGAATATTTATTTATATACGCAATATCATACTTAACTTTTTTACAAAGTTTCACTGTGTTCAAAAATGCCTTGTCGTCTTCACCCGAAAAACCAACAATAATATCAGTTGAAAACTTCACCCCCTTAATTTTCTTTTTCATTTTTGCCACTAATTCCAAATATTGTTTTGTCGTATGATGTCGATTCATTTTTTTCAATATTTCATCATCACCTGATTGAATCGGCAGATGGATCAATCGATCAATATTTTCATATTTTGCAATCACCTCGATCAATTCATCACTAAAATCCCAAGGGTTACTCGAGACAAAACTAATTTTTTCTAACTCTTTCTGGGCTACCTTTTCCAACAATTCAAAAAACTTATCCTTATTCCATGAATTGACATTTTGTCCTATTAATAGGACTTTTTTATAGCCATCGGCAATTACTTTATCAATTTCTGCCAATATTTCTTTTTCGCTTCGGCTGATTTCCCGTCCTCTTGCATAAGGGACGATACAATAAGAACAAAAATTATCACATCCACTGGAAATTGGCACCAAAGCGACATCGGTCTCTCGCAATGGTTCTATATCATAGGAAATATTTTTTATGGGCATTATTTCATCGACATCTTTAATTTTTTTTGTAATACCCGCCAAACATCCGGTCACAATGACCTTCTTATTTTTTGTTAGCTTTCTCACATTATCCACCAATCCATAAACTCTATTTTCTGCCGATTCACGCACAATACAACTATTTATAATAATTACATCCGCCTCTTTATAATTATCAACTTCGGTATATCCATCCATCAGATACTTTGCTCTGATCCGTTGAGAATCCGCCGTATTCTGGGCACAACCAAATGTCTTAAGATAAAACTTTTGCATCCCGGTATTTTAGCCCCAAAACCATTCCGAGTCCACCGACACTTAATAGTAGTATCGTCGGCCAGGCTACTCCTGCCGCCGGTAGTGCGCTATTGGAGGCATCAGACCAACCACCAATACTGGCATCGCCCATACTCCCTGTTGTTAAAGTTAATTTTTGTGTCGAGCCATTACTGACAAACGTTATTTCATGAGCTCCAGCGCTAAGATCACTCGTCGGAGTATAAACCCAGTCACCAGATGAATCAGCCGCTATCTGCACCGCCGTTCCGTCAATTGTTATATCTATATTTGCTCCCGGTAGTGCCGTCCCTCTCAAAACTGGCTTTGTCGATGAATGCCAAAATTTCGAAACCTGTTTATTATTAGTTGTCACGCCGCCAATCGAACTGATCGTAAAACCTCCTGCAAAAATAGCCTTAGTGAAAAATAAAGAAAATACACAAACAACCAAAAACACTGATAATTTCTTCATATACTATCAGATTAGCACATTCTTAAAAGCCAAGCAAATTGTCCCGATTCCAAAGACCAGAAGTAACACCGTTGGCCAAGCCGTTCCTGTTTTTGGCAAAGCCGTAGAATCAAATTGTGCCTGTGAATTGGCATTTTTTGTACTCCCAGCGACTATTGTCATCGAAATCTGAGCTGGTGTCGGTGTTGGTGTCAAAGCTGCCGTTGTTGTTCCCACACTCACATTTGTTATTCTCAAACTATGATCACCCACGCTCAAATCTGCCATTGGTGTAAATACCCAAGTGCCGGCCGAATCAGCGCTTACCTGCAAGGTTGAACTATCAAGGGTTACATCGATATCGCTCCCTGGATTAGCTTCTCCTCGGATTGCCGGCTTTAAATCTGTTCTCCAAACCTTAACTTCATTTCCCGTCACATTCATACTTCCAATGCTGGTAACTTTAAATGTATACACTGCCAAAACATTCTTGGCCATAAACAATGGAATAATCATCAAAACTAAGGCCAAAAATATTTTTTTCTTCATACAATAAATATATACGATCTACGATCTAAAATCTATGATCCAATTTGCCTGTTGAATCAGCTTGACAGCAATGATAAAATACAACACGTTTCATGAGGGCTAGGTGTGCCCTTTTCACTTAAAAATTTAAATTTATCGATGTCTTCCGCAAAAAGAATCAATTGGGGCAAAAATTACCCTAACCTTCCAGAACTTAATTTAATAGAAATTCAGAAACAATCATGGCAACAATTCCTCAAGCATGACCTTCAAGAGACCTTACATTCGATTTCTCCTGTCAGCGATTATACCGGTAACAACTGGGAATTAACGCTTGGCAATCTCTCTTTTGACCCCATTCCAGTGGCTCCTGAAGCGGCCAAACACAAGGGTGTCAACTACACTGTTCCAGTCAAAATCGGTACCAAGCTTGTCAACAAAAGAACTGGTGCTGTCGTCGAAGAAAATGTTTTCCTTTTGAATTTACCCACCATGACCGAAGAAGGTACCTTTATTATAAATGGTATCGAGCGTGGCATTATCAATCAATTAGTCCGATCTCCTGGTGTTTATTTCACCGGCGAAAACGATTCGGCTACCGGCAAAGTCCTTTATAATGCCGAACTTCGTCCTGTTCGAGGTTCATGGCTTGAATTCTTCATTGGCAAAAAAGATGTTGTTTTTGCCAGAATTGATAGAAAAAAGAAATTTCCTGCAACTATTATCCTCCGTGCCATCAGTGGCATGAGCGACAAACAGTTAATCAATGAATTTGGCGATTTTATCAACAATACCATTTCTGCCGATCCTTCCAAGACTCAAGAAGAAGCCATTGTCGAATTTTACAAAAAATTACGTCCCGGTGAGCCGATTGTTATGGAAAATGCCCAAAAATTTTTCCACGAAAGATTTTTTGATCTCCGTACTTATGAATTAGGCAATGTTGGTCGTTTTAAATTAAACAAAAAATTTGCTTTTAAATCCGATGATAAAAACAAAGAAAATTGGGTTCTCAAGCAAGAAGATTTGGTTGAAACTGTCAAATATTTAATCAAATTACAAAAAGCTGAAACCACCAGACTCGACGATATTGATAGTCTTGCCAATCGTCGCCTTCGTTGTTGTGGTGAAATCGTCTCTCAGATTGCTCTTCGTCCCGCCTTGGCCCGTTTCGAAAGAATGGTCAAAGAACGTATGTCGCTTGTTTCCACCAAAGATAAATGTACTCCAAGTCAGATGATCAATCCTCAGCCGATCATTTCTGCTCTCAATACTTTTTATCGTTCAAACCAATTATCTGCAATTTTAGACCAAACCAACCCTCTCTCTGAATTGGACTTATTACGTAGAGTCACTGTCGTTGGTCAAGGTGGTTTAACTCGTGAACGTGCCGCTTTCTCTATCCGCGACGTTCACTCCTCTCAATATGGTCGTATTTGTACCGTTCGCTCTCCGGAAGGTCCAAATATTGGCTTAGTCACTTATCTAGCTCTATATGCCAAGGTCAACAGTTATGGTTTTCTTGAAGCTCCGTTCAGAAAAATTGAAAAATCTGGCAAAAAATTAAAAATCTCAGATGATTTTGTCTATCTTGATGCTGATGATGAATATGATCATCAAATCACTCATTTAGGCATAAAAATAGCCGATAATGGTACTATCGAACAAGATTGGGTTCCTATTAGATTTCAAGGTGAATTTATCGAAGGACCTATCGATCAAGTTGATTATATTGACCTTATCCCCAGACAGATTCTCGGTGCCTCAGCCGCCCTGATTCCTTTTGTCGATCATGACGATGCTACTCGTGCCCTTATGGGTTCTCACATGCAAACACAGGCTGTTCCTCTTATCAAAACCGAAACTCCCATTGTTGGTACCGGTATGGAAAAAGCTGTCGCTACCGCTCTTAAACGCACAGTTTTGGCCAACAGATCAGGTAAAGTAACCTATGTCGATGCTCAAAAAGTTATTGTTGCTCTTGACAAAAAAGCCGAACAAACCGACAGTATGGAACATAGTACTATTAGTAAAGATGGAAAAACCGAAACATATAATGTTGTCAAATTTAGACGTACTTCACCTTATGGTACCTGCTACAATCAGCAAGTTGTTGTCAGCGTTAACGAAACTGTCAAAAAAGGCGACCTCTTAATCGATGGTCCAGCTACTTACCAAAGCGAATTATCTATCGGTCGTAATTTACTCGTTGCCTACGCTTCTATTGATGGTATGGGTTACGAAGATTCATTCTTGATTTCCGATAGATTAGTCAAAGAAGATGTCCTAACTAATGTCCAAATTTACGAATATGTTGCTCAGGTTGTCGAAACCAAGCTTGGGTCTGAAGAATTAACTAAAGATATTCCTAATGTTTCAGAAACCGAACTTTCCAAATTAACCGAAGACGGTATCGTTATGATCGGTGCTGCTGTTGGTCCAAATGATATTTTGGTCGGAAAAGTTGAACCTCGTGGTGAAAAAGAATTATCTTCCGAAGAAAGACTGTTAAGAGCTATTTTTGGTGAAAAAGCCCGCGAAGTCAAAGATACTTCTCTTCGTATTCCAAACGGTGAAGGTGGTGTCGTTATCAAAATCGATGTTTTGGACAAAGATAGTGGTGACGATCTAGATCCAGGAGTCAATAAAATTGTCAAAGTTTATGTTGCTCAAATCCGACGTATTCAAGAAGGTGACAAAATTGCCGGCCGACACGGAAACAAAGGTGTTATTTGCCGTATTTTACCAGAATATGATATGCCTCATTTAGAAGACGGTACCCCAGTTGATCTGGTTATGTCTCCCTTGTCTGTTATTGCTCGTATGAATTTAGGCCAGATTCTTGAAGTCACTCTCGCACATGCCGGTTGGGCTTTAAACAAAAAATATGCCGTTCCCGTTTTTGAAAAATACAGCGAAAAATTAATCGAAAATGAACTGAAAGAAGCCGGTTTTGATACTAATGGCAAAATGCAATTAATTGATGGTCGATCAGGTTTGCCATATGATCAAAAATCTGTCGTCGGTATCGGCTATATTTTAAAATTAGTTCATATGGTCGACGATAAAGTTCATGCTCGTTCTACCGGTCCATATTCTTTGGTTACTCAACAGCCTCTTGGCGGAAAAGCCATAATGGGTGGTCAAAGACTTGGAGAAATGGAAGTCTGGGCACTTGAAGCACATCGTGCTGGTCATACCTTACAAGAAATGTTAACTATCAAATCTGACGATATTGAAGGTCGTACTCATGCCTTCCAGGCTATCATCAAAGGCGTTCCAATTCCGGAACCTGCCATACCTGAATCGTTTAAAGTTTTGACCAGAGAACTTTCTGGACTTGCTCTTGACGTCAATCCCGTTGGTGTCAAAGAATCTGTCCTCGATGTTGACGCTTCGGATTTATCAATTTCCACTCCTCCTGCGGAAGAGCTTATAAAGGAGGACAAATAATGTTTAAATTTAAAAATATTGTCGATTTTTCAGGTTTACAAATTAAATTAGCTTCACCAGAAACTATTCTCGAATGGTCACACGGAGAAGTTACCAAGCCGGAAACCATTAATTACCGTTCTTGGAGACCCGAAAAAGATGGTCTTTTTTGTGAAAAAATCTTTGGACCTTCACGTGACTTTGAATGTTACTGTGGAAAATACAAAAAAATCCGATTCAAGGGCGTTATCTGTGATCGTTGCGGTGTCGAAGTTACTACCAGTAAAGTTCGTCGTGAACGTATGGGTCATATTGCTCTAGCCGCTCCTATTGCTCATCTTTGGTATCTTCGCAACACTCCCTCTCCGATGAGTGTTATTTTGGACATGCCTCAAAAAGAAATTGAAGCCGTCGTTTATTTCACCAAATATCTCATTACTTCTGTCGATAATGACAAAAGAAAAGAAGCTTTATCTAATTTAGAAAATAATGCTTCCAAAAGACGCAAAGACATTGACGAGGAAACCAAAAAAACTATTGAAAAAATTATTAAATTAACCGAAACAGAGAAAAAAGAGTTAAAAGATAAGATCAAAAATCATGATCAATTAAATATTGCCAAAGAAGAACGCGATGTTCGTTTGAAACAAGAAATTCAAAAACTCGAAAACAAAGCTCTAACCGAAAAAAGTCGTATCGAAAGTCTCAACCGATACCTTAAAGAAAAAATTGAGAGTATGAATGTTTTGACTACCCTTACTGACGAAGAAAGTTTTTATTTAGAACAATTCAAGGCCGATATTTTCTATAAATCAAAAATGGGAGCCGAAGCTATTTTGGATGTTTTATCGGTTCTGGATTTACCTGCGACTGTCAAAACTCTC
>Ga0247841_10002635_pt1 | contig 35300 bp, 31 predicted proteins | sample LaCruzMarch2015__2_FD_192410 | JGI IMG/M metagenome (GOLD analysis project Ga0247841, IMG submission 192410) | Freshwater microbial communities from meromictic Lake La Cruz, Castile-La Mancha, Spain - LaCruzMarch2015_18m | ecosystem: Environmental > Aquatic > Freshwater > Lake | place: Spain... | reverse complement strand
CATGCAACAGCAGCAGGATATCCCGCTGATGAAAGATGATGTGGTGAACATCGCTCCCCTCTCCGACCTGCACGAGGGATACTGGCTGCAGATCTATGGCGAGGTGAGGCGCCCCGGGCAGTTCGCCTATATGGATAACATCGCCATGAGCGACCTCATCCTGATGGCTGGCGGTTTTACCGAACCCGCCTCCCTGGCCCGGCTCGAGGTTGCCCGCAGGGTCAAAAACGACACGGCCACCAGCCTGGGGAGCCAGGTTGCCCAGGTATTCCTTTTTCCCATCAGCCAGGATCTTAAACTCTCTGATTCGGCATCCCGGTTCAAACTAAAACCCTTCGACATCGTCTCCGTGAGGCGTTCACCCGGGTTCGGCACCCCCGCCATGGTGCGTGTCGATGGCGAGGTACTTTTTCCGGGAAGTTACAGCATCATTACAAGGCAGGACCGCATTTCGGACCTGGTCAGGCGGGCCGGTTCCCATACTCCCCAGGCCTACCTGAAGGGAGCCCACCTGAAGCGCGGTGCCAATGATATAACCCTGGGCATCGACCTCCCCTCCATCCTGAAACGACCGGGATCGGCCAACGACCTCTATCTCATGGCCGGCGATGTACTCGTGGTTCCGGGCGAGATCCAAACCATCAAACTTACCGGCGCCCTGGTTTATCCGACCACCCTGCCCTACATCAAAGGGAAACATCTCAGGTACTATGTAAACCGCTCCGGCGGCTTTGCATCTGAATCAAAACCCTCCAGGGTCTATGTGATCAATGCCAATGGTTCCGTCAGCCGCACCAAAATTGGATTCCTCCTCATCCACAACTTCCCCAAAATCGAACCCGGAGCCACAGTCGTAGTACCGAAGAAATAATGACGAATGACGAATGACGAATTTTTTTCATTACTCCATCACTCCATTACTTCATTACTTTTTACCCTGTTACCCTGTTACCTGCAAAATAACCGATCATGCCTGATAATCCCGAAAATCCTTCCCCCGAAATAGACATCATGCAACTCGTCTCCACAGCTTGGAGGGGCCGCAGAACGATCCTGATCACCACGTCTGTTTTTTTTGTGATTGGGTTGTTCCTTGTTTTTATCTCTCCGAAAGAATATACTTCCGGGGTGAGCCTGCTGGTTGAAGCCGGAGGATCAAATCCGGCTGCAAATTCCGCCATCTTAAAACAGTTGTCGGCTCTTACCGGGGTGCCGAATACGGCCACCCAGGATGCACTGACCCCGGCCCTCTATCCGCTGGTGGTCAGCAGCGCCTATTTCCAGGTGGAGGTGCTGAACAAGCGGGTAACCGATTCAAAAACGGGATCGAAAATCACCCTGTCACAATACTTCGACAATCACCCCCCCACTACCCTGCAGGAGATCCTGATGAAATACACGCTCCGGCTCCCATGGACCCTGTATGGGGCGATCAGGGGAGGCGAAAAAATGAATATGGGTCCCGATACTTCCCGGAAAGCGACTGCCGTTGACATTCTTCCATCCGCATCGGTGGTTCCCGGTTTGCGATTCTCGGTGATCGGCCCTGCCGCTTCCGATTCTGCCGGGCTGGAACTGACCCCCAAAGAAAAATCTCAGATCGGTTTTCTCAGTTCCCGCATCAAGGCAGAAATAAAAAAGGGGGCGGTAAATCTGCTGAGGATCACCGTAAAGATGGATGATCCGGTGGTGGCCAAAGAGCTTGCCGGATCGGTAGTAACCACCCTGACCAAGTACATCATCGATTACCGTACCCGGAAGGTGAAGAACGACCGTGAATTCACTGAGGCGCTCTATGCCGAGGCTGAAACCAAGTACAAGCGCGCACAGCAGGCGCTGGCCTCTTACCACGACCGCAACCAGAATGTAGTGCTGTCGTCGGCCCGAATCCAGGGGGAGAGCCTGCAAGCAGACTACAACCTCGCCTTCAATGTATACAACAGCCTGGCCCAGCTGCTCGAACAGGCCAAGATCAATGTGCAGGAGAATACCCCCGTCTTCACCATGATCGAACCCCCGTCGGATGCGGCGAAGACCAGTTCAGGAAATACGATTATAATGATCATGATCTTTTTGGGGATCATGGCTGGGGTGGGGATCGTATTTGGGAAGCCGGCTTTTAAGAAGTTGAAGGGACAGTTGAAGGAGGGTGACAAGGTAACAAGGTAACGAGGTGACAAGGTAACAGGGTAATAAAGATCAAATGATACTCAAAACAGTTTTCTTTCTTTCCAGTACTTCTATTCCGGTGGATTTGAGGTTTCTGGTGATCCTTACGCTGTTTCTTTCGGCGGCGGCGTTTGTGATGAGTGCCTTTTCAGTGTTTTTGTTTTTCAAATTCTACCGCGATACCATCAAACCTTTGCCGGTGTTGCTGCACAGCGTTACCGAAAACAGCATCTCCATGCGGCTGGTCAACAGCGGCAACAGCCCCTTTTTTATCTCGAAGTTTTATGTTACCAAAGATGGAAAAGTTTCGGGATCCATCGCCGATTTTCTGCCCCTGGTGGATGAGGATACCGGTTACCTCTCTCTTTCGATCATCCGCGAAGGGATGAAGGTGATGCCCGAACAGTCGGTCAAGATCTTCGAGTTCGACCTTACCTGGTTCGATGCGGGGGTTGACCTGGAGAAGATCCGCGAAATCATCCGCCACCTCGATGGACTTACCTTTGAAGTGCAGTGCCAGGACATTGGGAAGCGGTATAAGAGCACGATAAGAAAAAGTCTTTCATTAGAGGGTAACAAGGTAACAAGGTGACAGGGTAAAAAGTGATGAAGTAATGGAGTAATGAAGTAATGAAAAAAAATCATAATTTTTTTTTATCACGTGTCACGTTTTATTACCCTAACGGGCATTTTTCCTAATTAGCTATGTTTCAAGATTTCAGCACTTATTGTGTAATGAACCACTTAATTTTTAGGTGCTTATGAACCAAGTTTTATCCATCAGAAGGGGCGTTATCGGTGAAAAAATTACTAATTTCGCGCGAAATTAGTTCTCAGGTTATGTGACCGAAAGGGCGAAGCTATGTAATAATAAAGTTGAAAAGATAAAATTTCATACTCAGGAAAAAAAAATATCATGATAGAAAATATGTTTCAATAATGTTTAGATTTAACTATTCAATCGATACAAAACTTATATTTTGTTTTGGGATTGCATTCCTTATTACTTTTTTTCTGATCCCATCCATTGTGGAGATTGCCCGGGCCAAATCATTGACGGCTGAACCGAACGGAAGGTCATCACACACAAGGAGCATTCCCACACTAGGGGGTATTGCCATCTTTACAGGTGTCGCCATTACCTCTCTCATCTTCTTTAGTTTCAGCACTTTTCCTAAATTCCAGTTTACTGTTGCCGGTTTGTTCATTATTTTTTTCGCTGGGTTCAAAGATGACATCATTGGCATTTCACCATTTAAAAAGTTTCTCGCACAAATTACGGCATGTCTTATTATTATCGTTTTTGGCGCAATCCGCTTTACCAATCTTCATGGGTTTTTAGGAATTTTTGAGATATCGGATAACATTGGATTGTTGATTACGATCATAACCATTGTTGGAATTACCAACTGCTATAACTTGATGGATGGCATCGATGGACTTACTTCCAGTCTTGGGATTTTGGCCTCTGGTACTTTTGGCGTCTGGTTTTACCTGATTGGGGAGTATAATTGGGCCATGTTGTCAGTCAGCATGATGGGAGCTCTCATGGCCTTCTTTCTTTTCAACGTATTTGGTCAGAAGAATAAAATATTTATGGGCGACACAGGGTCGCTCGTCCTGGGTTATATCATTGCTGTGATGGTGATCGAGTTTAATGAATTCAACATCAATCTAACAGGTATTTATGCAATTCATGCGGCCCCAGCGGTTTCTATCGGCATTCTTATGGTGCCGGTGTTTGATACACTCCGGGTGTTTTTTACACGTATCTTCCAGAATAAACACCCATTCACCCCTGATAAAACCCATATGCACCATTATTTGCTTGATCTGGGATTATCTCATATTATGGCAACGTTAGTATTATTGCTTGTAAGTATCCTATTCATTGTCGTTTCTTTTATTTTACAGGAGCTAACTGTAGCATGGTTACTGATTATTCTTTTGGCAATGGCCGCATTTTTATCCTATATTCCTATTACCATCGTAGAATTGAAAAAAAGCAGTGCTAAAGCAAAACAGTTAAATAATAAGTAAAATTGTGAAAGTGTGAATTTAAAAAACCACATTTCCGACAATTCTGCCTAATAAGATTATTATGGAAAAAAACGAGCAAAAGTTACAAAAAAACAAGGATGTTGAAATCGATCTAGCAGAAATATTGCGTCAGATCTGGTCTGGCAGATGGACTATTATTATCACTACGGTTGCTTTTGTTACTTTGGGAATTATTTATCTAATTTATTCCGCATTGACCGAAATCAAGGAATATGAGTCTCAGGTGACTGTCATGGCTGAATCGCCCATGCCCGATTCATTAATTTCCCTTACTAAAAATCCTCTCTTTATTTCCGAAGTTCTAAAAATGAAGCTTAATGGATTAAGACCTGGACCTGCTCTAACTGTCGCAGAGGTTCTCAACCAGAGGACAAGACCGGCACAAGGAAACCTCGATGGATTGGCGAATCGTATTAATGCAATAAAGGGGAGTGCAGGCGTACTTGTGATCACCGTGAAAATGCAGGATCCATCTGTCGCAACCCAATTAGCAGACAGTTTGGTACAAAAACTTGCCCAATTTCTTAAAGAGACCCAATTGAGAAGAGCAGAAAAAAACAGGGAGTTGCTTGAGGAAGACACTGCAAAGAATTTTCAGATTCTGAGAGAAAGCATTTCAAGAAACCTTCAGTATTTGGAAAAAGGTACTTTAAATAGCATTCAATTTTTAACTGAAGGATCGGCAAAGGACATTCGTTATTTATTAAAAGGAAATTCGAAAAATATGCAATTTCTTAGCGAAGGGTCGTTAAAAGAGATAGAATTTCAGAAAGAGGGTTCAAATCAAGATGTTCAGTTTCAAAAAGAGAGTTCAATAAAAAGCATTCAATTTTTAACTGAGGGGTTTCTTAAAGCCGAATCGACCTATCTTAAATCTCAGCAGGCATTGGCAGATTATATTAAACAAAATGCAGCGAAAATGCAATTTGTTGATAGCATCGAAGTAAAAAAACTTAATTCTGACATCAAACTGAAATTCAATGTTTACAGTGATCTATATCAGCAGCTTGAACAAGCAAAGATTGAGGCTAAGAAACAAGGGGAACAAGTAACACTAGATTCAGAAAAACAGCTTGAACAAGCTAAAATCGATGCAGATAAACAAATTGAACATGCAAAACTTGAGGCGGATAATAAATTAGAACTAGCTAAACTTGAAATGGATAAACATCTGGATCAGGTAAAACTTGATGCCGAAAAACAAATTGAACAAGCCAAGCTTGATGCTGAGAAGCAACTTATTCAAGCTAAAATTGATATAAGAAATCAATTGGAAAAAGTCCTGTTTGATGCGGAGAAAAAAATTCCTGTAATCAACGTTTTGGAAAAAGCAACAGATGCAGTACAGTCCAATGTATCGAAAACGAAAAAAGTGTTATTGCTCACGATTATCTATGGATTAATCATTGGTATTGGCATTATTTATGGCAAAAAATTCTACGTTAAAAATTTCGCCGGTACCACCCAAAAGTAATGTGTAAATACCAATAAGAGAATTATAATATTTACGAGAATTTCAATCCGATCGCTGGTTATTAATGGAAATAGTTTTGTTTTATCATGTTAATTAAAAATAAAAATTTTCTTGTCATTCTTTTCTTATGGTATTTGCTTCCCTTCTTTTATTTAATTGTCGTAAAAAATATTTTTCTCCCTAAAATTACTTTAATACTGATTTTATACTTTACCGGGCTATTTGTTGGTTATAAAGCCTCCATAAATCATCATATATCAAGTAGAGTTACATTTCCAAAAATCGATTTAATCAGTTTTATTATTTTAGTTACAATTTTAATTCAAATATTAGGGTTGACCAAATTTGCCCTTGAGGGGCTTGATATAAGATATCGAAGAAATGAAATATTTTCAAATGCCTATCTTCTATTTGGATCAAGTATGTTATATACTTTGTACAATAGCTTTCTTTTCCCTGCAATAGTTTGTGTGATAATATATGTATTCACCTATAGAAACAGGAAGCTTGATCAATCTGATATAAAAACACTTGTTTTGTGTTTTCTGATCCTTATTGCCGACACGGTATTAAAGTTAAGCCGGTTCCCTTTAATGTTTTTAATTTTCTTTCTTTTTTTTTATAATTATAAAATAGGGATTAAAAGAAAATATTTTATCGTCGGGGCAGTAATGTTAATTCTAAGTTCTCAAATGATTGTGTTTTTCAGACAATTCTATTATGATAATGCAATAAATTCATATCTGGATGTTTTTACCTTTGAACATTTTGATAAAACTATCATCGGATATCAATATTACGGATATCTCCTCCTGGATAAAATGATTGTGAATAAACCCGTCCTAGGGAATCCAGAAGAATTAAACTGCCTGGCATTTGTTTTTTATATGCTTGAGATACTCACAACAAAATTTGGAGTATTTATTTCATTTGCGTGGGAGAATACCAACCTTTTATTATCTACCGGAACATATATTGATAATGCAAAGGCATATATTAATGCATTTTCGACAAATTTCCTGCCAATTTATCTGGATTTCGGTTTTATTGGGATTTTGATTTTTGGATTGTACTCTGGTTTTATTTTTGGATATCAAACCAGCAGTAGGTTGTTTATGTTCATTAAGCATTTATTCTTTTTTATTATGTTTTTTGGAATTTATCAACCAATTATACTGTTTTTTTATGGCTTGTTTGTATCACCAATTTTTGTTCTCCTTTTTGCTAAAATTCAAATTCATAGACAGCAGGAGAAATTTATGGAAGCAAGCCGAATATCTTAGCTTATTTGACTTCTTTGATATCAATATTTAATTTGATTTTGAATGGACGAGGTGAAAACCAGTGACAATGAGATCGTTATTGTTGGAGGAGGCATAACAGGTTTAAGTGCAGCTTATATGGCAGCCATGGATGGGAAAAGGGTTATCGTAATTGAAGCAACAGACACATTTGGTGGTTTATTAAATACTTTTAAAATTGGAAATTCACGCTTAGAACATTTTTACCATCATTTTTTCACTCATGATGTAGAGTTGAACTGGTTAATAAGAGAATTAAATATCGACCATAAATTGACCTATTCAAAAACATCAATGGGTGTTTTAAAAAATGGTCGTATTTATAATTTCAATACTATATCTGATTTAATTAGATTTAAGCCAATTTCTTTTACGGATAAAATTCGATTTGGATTAACTAGTTTATATTTAGGAAAGTTTGCTAAATGGAGAAAATATGAACAGATCTCATGCATGGAATGGTTTGGTAAATGGGCAGGCAAGAGTACAACTTCTTCATTGTGGGCACCGCTTTTAAACATAAAATTTGGGCCGTACGCAACAAAAGTCCCTCTTTCATGGATGATAGGAAGACTTAGGCAGAGAATGAATTCAAGGAAAAATGGTGATGAAAGATTGGGCTACCTGGAGGGTAGTCTTCAGGTGATGCTTGATGCATTATTAGGAAAGCTGAAAGATTTAAATGTTGTTTTAATTAAAAATTCGCCGGTTGAGAGAATTTGTCTTCATAACAATAAGGTGCAAAGTATCTTAACCAAAAATGGTGAAATTAGAGGAAAGAAATTTCTATTCACTATTCCAGGGGTGGTTTTGGGAAATCTTCTAAGAAATGATCGGCCAAAGTTAGCTGTTACTTTGGATAGTATAAAATACTTTGGCGCCGTTTGTGTCATTCTTGAACTTGACAGACCATTAAGCCATATTTATTGGCTCAACATTGCTGATAGTGGATTCCCTTTTGGCGGAATTATTGAACATACAAACTTTATAGACCCAGTTAAATATGGTGGTAGTCATATTGCTTATCTTTCACGTTATTTTTCAATGGAAGAAAAAATTGCCACTATGGAAAACACTGAGATCAAGGAGCTTATGTTACAATTATTACCAAAAATCTATTCTGGATTTAGCAATGAATGGATTAAAAATATATTTGTCTTTAAAACAAATGCAGCAGCTACCGTTTGTGATCTGCAGTTCTCGAAAAAAGTTCCAAATTGCCAAACCCCAATCAATAATTTATTTATTGCAAATATGAGCCATATTTATCCGGATGAAAGAAGCACAAATAATTCGATCAGAGTATCTGCAGAAGCCTGCCGGATGATGGGAATAACCACTGACTATATTCCAAAGAGTCGATCATTAGCTGGCAAAATAGGATTTTAATATGATATCAATTGTTATCCCTTTATTCAACGAAGAAGAAAATGTTGAATATCTTTATAAACGACTAACAGACTCAAGTCCTTTATGGAAGGAAGATTATGAAATAATCTTCGTGGACGATGGATCTTGTGATAATACATTTTTGTTGTTGCATGAATTATGTAAAAAAGATAAACATTTAAGAATAGTTAAACTATCAAGGAATTTCGGACATCAAGCGGCTATTTCAGCGGGGATAAAGCATGCGAAGGGAGATGCAACAATAATCATGGATGGTGACCTCCAGGATCCTCCTGAAGTACTTCCGAAATTTCTTGATAAATGGCGGGAAGGATATAACGTTGTTTATGCCATTCGAATTAAAAGAAAGGAAGGTTATTTAAAAAAAATCGCATATAAATCTTTTTATCGGTTGTTAAGAATAATTAGTGATATAACTATCCCGCTCGACTCCGGAGATTTTTGTTTAATGGATAAAAAGGTTGTTAAAGTTTTAAATACCGAAATGATTGAACATAGCCGGTTCATCCGAGGTTTAAGAGCCTATGCGGGCTTTAAACAAACCGGCATTGAGTCTGAAAGAGCAATACGGGCTGCGGGAGAAGTTAAATATACGCTTAAAAAACTAATAAATTTAGCTGTTAATGGTTTACTCGATTTTTCTACTTTTCCGCTTAAAATTGCCACATATTTTGGCTTTGCAATTGCAATCCCTTCGTTTATTATTGGTATGTTTTTTATCATCCATAGAATTTTTAACTTCAAATTTCTGGGATATTCTCCCTCAGATACGCCTGGTTTAGCCACTTTAGCCGTCGGTGTTTTTTTTCTTGGTGGAATAATTATGGTTATTTTAGGTGTTATTGGCGAGTATATCGGTCGAATATATTTCGAAGTTAAACATAGACCATTTTATATTATAGATGAAATTTATGATCATGAGAATTAGTTTAATAATAGACTATTATTTTCGGTCGGGTCATAGTTTCACTTTGGATAATCTTTTCTTACGGAAATAATGAAAGATAAACCCTTCAGCAATAAGAATATCCTACGATACAATAATTCTGAAAAATTATTCTCAGTCCTAAAAAATCATTTCCTTATAATAATCCTTTTACTCCTGATGCTGGCTATTGGCACAAAAGTATATAGTGATTATGGAATAGCATGGGACGAAACGTATTCGCGCAAAACAGGTTTAATCTCATATAATTATGTATTTCACAATGACAATAGCTTAAAAACCTTTAAGGATAAAGATTATGGGGTTGCGTTTGAATTGCCTCTTATTGTAGCTGAAAAACTTTTAGCACTCGATGATTCACGCGACATATTTCTTATGCGCCATCTTTTCACACATCTATTTTATTTAGTTGGAACTGTTGGATTATACATATTGCTCTATATATTATTTGAAAGTCCCTTTTTGGCACTGACAGGAACGATTATGTTACTATGTAACCCATTAATATACAGTCATTCTTTCTTTAATTCCAAAGATATCCCTTTAATGTCTCTTTTTATTATTTGCGCTCTTAGCTTTGTTATCGCCATAAAGAAACAAAGGGTAGTTTATTTTATATTATTTGGATTTCTTTGCGGATTATTGACTAATTTAAGGGTAATAGGTATCCTGTTTTTCGGATTAACAACCGTAATTGCAGCAATTGATTTTCTAATAAACAAGCAAAAGACAAAGATACTCCTATGTTATGTTGGCTTCGCTTTGGCGTTCACAATAACCCTAATTTCCTCATGGCCATATCTTTGGGATGCCCCGATACAAAATTTAATGACAGTGATTAAAAACATGTCAAAATTCCGATGGGATCGTGACGTTCTTTTCCTGGGAACTTTTTATAAAAGCAATAATCTCCCATGGACTTATATACCAACATGGATAGGTATTACAACCCCTCTACCTTACCTGTTTTTATTTTTTTCTGGTATGTTTTTTTTAATACTTAGAATAATCAGGCATCCTGAACTGCTTTTTTCAAACAACGTTGACAGATTTCTGATCGTTTTTTTCCTTATAATTATTTTTCCTTTCATTGCAATAATATTACTTCATTCAATTGTATATGATGGGTGGAGGCATCTTTATTTTATTTATCCGTTTATTATTCTTGTGGCTGTTTACGGATTAAACGCCTATTGTAAATTGATAAACCATAGCAATAAAATATTCATCTACTGTGTAACATATGGTTTCTTAAGTATAGGTGTGATAAAAACTGTCATTTTCATGATCGAGAATCACCCATATCAAAACGTTTATTTTAATGAGATTGTATCAAAGAAAGAACAAGCCATTCGGAATAATTTTGAAATGGATTACTGGGGTACATCTTACAAACAAGCACTGGAATATGTTGTATCCAATGATGAATCTTCTGTTATTAATATTATGGTTGCAAATGACCCTGGTCGGTATAATGCTTTAATACTTAATTCACATGAAAGATCTAAAATTAATTTTGTTGATTGGGCGCCTGGAAATTTGAATCTTACGGATTATGTAATATCAAATTATCGCTGGCATCCCAAAGATTATGAGTTTTTACCTGAGAAGAAATATTTTAATGTGAAGGTGTTAAATAGTGATATTATTTCCGTTTGGAAAATATGCAAGCGAGATTGAAAATACCTGACATTAAAAAATTATTTTCAAATTTGATTATTATAGTTGGTAAATAACTTTCCGGTTAAGATTAGCAGATTTTTTACTTCGTTGGCAAAGCGACTGGAAAATCCGCATATATTTCTTATTGTTAGCAATTCTGGCTGGTTATTATTTGATAAAATTATTCGAATAATTCTGGCTATTTTAGTTGGTGCCTGGGTGGCGCGTTTCCTTGGACCAACAAGCTACGGCCAACTTTCTTATGCACTTACTTTTATCACCCTTTTTCAGGTAATAGCCTCACTTGGGGCTGATAATATCATTGTCCGTGATCTTATTGTTGACCGAAACCATGCAAATACAACTCTTGGAACTATATTTGTATTACGAATTGTAGTTGGTTTTATTACTTGGTTATTTGCTTTATTGGTTGTATTGATCATCAATGGGCCAAATGACAAAGTAGTCATATTAACTGCCATTGCAGGAACAATTTTAATTTTTCAAGCAGCAGATACCATAGATTTATGGTTTCAAAGTCAAAATAAAAATAAGAAAACAGTTATTGCCAAATTGGGTGCCTATGTAATTTCGAATGGGATTAAAATATTTCTTATTCTTAATAATGCTCCATTAACTGCTTTTGCGTTAGTTTTATCGATCGATTCATTTTTTGCTGCGATTGGGTTGTTTATTGTTTATCGTACCTTCCCAGTTGGGGCAAAGTGGAAATTTGAATTTAAACGGGTGAAAAACCTTTTACATGACTCATGGACATTCATGATTAGTGGATTGTCTCTTATGCTTTACATGAGGATTGATCAGCTTCTGTTAAAAAGCATGCTTGGGTCAAAAGATTTAGGTATATATTCTGCAGCATTAACATTTTCTTCCTTTTTGCCTATAATTCCAATGACTTTATTTACCGTTTTATCTCCCTTTATTATAGAAAAAAGAAAACAAGGACCACTGGTATACTGGAAGGCATTATCAGTGGTTTTTAGATTATATGCAGGATTAGGAATAATATTATGCTTGCTTACATTACTAAGTTCAAGTTTTCTTATTTCAATGTTATATGGTCCGGCGTATACCTCATCTATAAAAATACTTTGTATACATGTTCTTACCAATATTTTTATTTTTATTGGAATTGCTCAGAATTTTTGGATTATTAACGAGAACAAAGGCAATTTAAATTTGATAAAAACTTTGGTTGGTTTGGGTGTCGCCTTATTGGGAAACCTCATATTGATACCGGTTTGGGGTTTATACGGAGCGGCAATAACTGCTGTAATTGTTCAAGCTGTTTCTTCTTTTTTTATAAATATAATTTTGGCACCAAAAATATTCAAACTACAATTACTTTCACTTTTTCAGATTCCATTGAAAGGTTATTGATGGTTTCTTATTAATTGTTATGAATTCAATTATCGTAATGGTTTTAAAATGATCATTGTAAAGTTAAAGGGCGGCTTAGGAAATCAGATGTTTCAATATGCTATGGGACGTAGAATAGCGTGTATAAATGAACTATCGGTTAAGTTCGATTTGTCATGGTTTGAGAACGTTGGTTATGATACCTTGCGAGAATATGAATTAAAGCATTTTAGAATACATGAAGAAATTGCTACAAAAGCAGAAATAGAAAGATTTATAAATGATACATACATTAAAAATAAAATTAGAAGACTTCAAAATAAATTGGTTCCATTAAAATGGAGGTCATTGGTGACTGAAAGAAAAACAGGATTCGATAAGGGCATGATGCAATTGAGGGATAATATCTATTTAGATGGTTTCTGGGGAAATGAAAAATATTTCATAGATATCAGAGAAATACTTCTGGAGGAATTCCAATTATTCAATCCTTCAGATGAAGTAAATATGAAGTTGGCTGAACAAATAGGAACGTGTAATTCAGTTGCTGTTCATATTAGACGCGGAGATTATGTTACAAATCCGATAACATATAAATATCATGGACTCTGTTCTCTTGATTACTATGAACGGGCAATTTCAGAAATCAGTAAAACGACAGAAGATCCTCATTTCTTTATGTTTTCGGATGATCCACGATGGGTAAAAGAGAATATAAAAACTAACTACCCGACAACATACATAACACATAATACACCTGCCCAAGGTCATGAAGATTTAAACCTGATGTTTAAATGTAAACACAATATAATCGCCAATAGCAGCTTTAGTTGGTGGGGTGCATGGTTGAATATTAATCCGAATAAAATTGTTTATGCGCCATCGAGATGGGCAAATAACTTTTCTGTTAATACCAGAGGCTTTTTGCCTGAAAATTGGATTACTCTTTAAAGACAAGTAGTCCTGATTTCAGGCCCTTTTATATCGAATATTTATTTATCTGCAAGGGCTATTATGGAATTTCAGATTCAAGTAGTTCTACAAGAGGCATACAATTTTGCAATTAGCTAGTTGATCCTTAACAATTATCAACATATTGATTGTTAATAACTTATGTTCTTTGAAAGTGTGAATTGTGTGCAGTTTTTGATTATATTTGATCAAAACCCTGCAAATCATGTTAAAGAAATTACCGAAGCAACCGCAGTTAGAGATGTTCAAAACAGTGCTGACGAGCTTTATAAATCCCGAGCATGAACTCTGCCATTTGGCCAGGAAAATTGACTGGGCGTACCTTGAAAGCGAGTTTGCGCCATTGTACGGAACAGTTGGCAGACCTTCAGTTCCAATCAGAACAATCGTTGGCCTTTTGCTTTTGAAGCAGATGTACAACCTGGGCGATGAGACAGTAGTACAGCGGTATCTTGAAAACCCCTACTGGCAGCATTTTTGCGGTGAGGTTTATTTCCAGTACCGGCTTCCTTTTGACCCAAGTGATTTTGTTCACTTCCGTCACCGGATCGGAGCAGAAGGGATGCAGAAGATCTTCAAGCAGAGCATCGATTTGTTTGGTGAAGAGGTAATCAAAAAGGAAGTACGCGAAGTTAGGGTTGATACAACAGTCCAGGAAAAGAATATCACCTTCCCTACTGACCGTAAGCTTTACGAAAAGACAATCGAATACTGCAAACGCATTGCCAAGGCAGAAGGGATTAAGCTCAAAAGAACCTACACCTTTGAAATACGTAAACTAAAGGCCCAGCTGCGATTTGCAAGGAAGCCCAGGAACTATAAGAAGCTGGATCGCTTGCAGAAGAAGCTTTACAGGATCACCGTTAAGATACACAATGACCTTGTGACTCAATTAAACCCAATACCGAAACAAAGCTACCTGGACACCTTCAACGTATTGTACCGGGTTTTGACACAAAGTCGTGAGGATAAAAATAAAGTTTACAGCATCCATGAACCCGAAGTACTCTGTATTGCAAAAGGGAAAGAGCACAAGCCATACGAGTTTGGGAACAAGAGTTCATTCGCATACACACGCCACGGTGGCATTATTGTAGGAGCCATGGCCATAGAGGGAAATGCCTTTGATGGTCACACATTGAAACCGCAATTACAACAGGTAAGAGAACTTACTGGAGGAAAAACACGGAAAGCCATTGTGGACCGTGGATACAGAGGACGCGACAAAATAGGGATTACAGATGTAGTAATGCCGAAGACACTAAAACGAGAGAGCTACTACCTGAAAAAACAAAGAGAAGCACGATGCAGGTCAAGAGCAGGAATAGAAGGACTGATATCACACTTGAAACATGATCACCGAATGCTCAGAAATTACCTGAAAGGCACAGCCGGAGACAAAATCAACACATTATTGGCTGCATCGGCATACAATATGATGAAATGGATGAGATTAAAACGAGAAGAGATATTGTTTTTTGTTTTACGGTGGTATCCAGGCGATCTTTTTTGTCCCGGTAAATATCCAACGCATTTGAATGAACCAAAAAAGTGAATTAATAAGGATCAACTAGCTAATTAATACATAATGGAATATAAACTAAGCAAACCAATTTTTGTTACCCAGCCATCATTACCTCCTTTGGCTGAATTTGTCAAATTATTAAATCAAATCTGGGAAAGTAAAATTCTTACCAATAACGGACCGTTTCATAATGATTTTGAAAAAGCGCTCGCAGAATATTTAGGAGTTAAATACATATCAATATTCTCAAACGGGACATTGGCATTAATAACGGCTTTACAGGCTTTACGAATTACTGGTGAGGTCATCACTACTCCCTTCAGTTTTGTTGCAACAACACATTCACTTTGGTGGAACAACATCAAACCGGTTTTTGCGGATATTGACCCTGACAATTTTAATCTTGACCCAGATAAAGTTGAAGCAGCCATTACATCACAAACCACCGCTATTATGCCGGTGCATGTTTATGGTAATCCCTGCAACTTAAAACGATTCCAGCAAATTGCTGATACCTATGGGTTAAAATTAATTTATGATGCTGCTCATGCTTTTGGTGTAAAAATCAATGGAAATTCAGTTTTAAATTATGGGGATCTATCTGTTTTAAGTTTCCATGCAACAAAAGTCTTCAATACTATTGAAGGAGGAGCAATTATTAGCCCTGATGAAAAAACAAAGAAGAGAATAGATTACTTAAAGAATTTTGGTTTTGCTGATGAAGTTACGGTTATTGCTCCTGGAATCAATGCAAAAATGAATGAATTACAATCAGCGTATGGTCTGCTACAATTGAAGTATGTGGACAATTGTATTGATAAGCGAAGAAAAATTGCAGGCATATACCGTGAGCAACTAAGATTACTTAATGGTATAAAAATTCTTGAAGACATTGAAGGTGTTGATCATGTTTATTCATATTTCCCAATTCTTGTAAATAAAGATATTTTTTCTAAAACCAGAGATGAATTATATGAAGAACTGAAAAAGCACAATATTTTTGGCCGCCGTTACTTTTATCCACTAATTAGTCAATTTCCAACATATAGAGGGTTGCCATCATCCAGTCATGATAATCTGCCAATTGCCACTAAAATAGCGGAACAAGTGATTTGCTTACCAATTTACCCCCTCTTAGATGAGGATGAGGCATTAAATATTTGTAAAATCATCCATATCATTAGTAAATAAGAATTATGAAAGTTTCTTTTTGTACAGACATTGAAATTAAGAAAATTGGGTTTAAGGCAATTGGGAAAAACGTATTAATTAGTCGTTTTGCTAAATTTTATAATGCAAAAAACATTGAAATTGGAAACAATGTAAGGATAGATGATTTTTGTATTCTTTCATGTTCAGGACATTTGGTAATCAGAAATTATATTCATATAGGAGCCTATTCATCAATTATTGGAGCAGGCGATGTTTTTATCGATGATTTTGCATCTGTTTCAGGACGAGTTTCTATTTATTCAAGTTCTGACAACTATATTGGTTTAGGTATGGCAAATCCAACTATTCCTGATCAATTTAGAATTGTCGAAAACGGGAGTGTAAAACTAATGAAACACAGTTTGATAGGAGCTTCAGCAGTTATCCTTCCAGAGACTACGCTTGAAGAAGGTACTGTAATTGGAGCTTTATCGCTAGCACGAGGAACATATAAATCATTTACAGTTTATTCAGGAAATCCTGCAAAAGAATTAGGGAAACGAATTAAAGCAAGAATTAAACAATATGAAAAATATTTCACAAATGAAGAATAATAATGAAATATTAAGCAATGTGAATGGACTTATTAAAAAACCATGAATATGAATAAAATTAATGTAGAGCAAATAGTGACAGTGACTTTAAAAGATTGTTGTGAAAACATGAATATTGAAGTTGTGATTGACAAGGACACACAATTGATAGGAACTAACAGAATAATGGATTCTATTGGACTGGTAAACTTTATTGTGGACATTGAAACGGCATTTCTTGATGAAAATATTGAAATTTATCTAACCAGTGAAAATGCGATGTCTTCAAGAATAAGCCCATTTCGAACAGTTGGATCATTGTGTAGATACATTGAAAATCAATTAGACTTCAAAAATGAATAGAATTATAGTGATTACTGGTACAAGAAAAGGATTAGGCAAATTGCTTTGCGAATATTTTCTTAATGATGGAGATATTGTCTATGGTTGCAGCCGAAGAAAATCATCAATTGATCATCCGGCATACATGCATTTTTGCCTCTCTGTATCAGACGAACAGTCGGTAATCTCCATGGTAAGAAAAATTTATCAAATTCATAAAAAAATTGATATTTTGTTAAATAATGCTGGTATTGCCTCTATGAACCATTTTCTATTGACACCATACTCAACAGCCCAACAGATATTTGAAACAAATTTTTTCGGTACGCTTATTATGTGTCGGGAAGTTTCAAAACTTATGGTGAGACGCAAATATGGGAAAATTGTAAATTTCTCAACCGTTGCGGTTCCTTTACATTTGGAGGGAGAATTGGTATATTCATCTAGCAAAGCAGCCATTGAACAGCTAACAAAAGTTTTAGCTGCCGAATTGGGATCCTTTAATATAACAGTCAACGCTGTCGGTCCTACGCCAATAAATACTGACTTAATCGCACATGTTCCAGAGGAAAAAATCAACAAATTAATTCAAAAGCAAAGTCTAAAAAGGTTGGGGAATTTCGCTGACGTCTTAAATGTAATTAAGTTTTATATTGATGAAAACAGCAATTTTATTACTGGACAAATTATATACCTGGGTGGAATTAATTAAATGGAAATATTATGAACTGGATTTTCGATCACATTAAACAACAGTCAGCAACTACTGCAATTATTTTTAATGAGAAAGAATACTCTTATGCTCAATTATATGATAAAATTGAAGAATATTTCCAAAGTTTATTGTCCATACCGGATGGTTCAATTATTTCTATAATCTCTGATTACTCATTTGAATCTATTGCACTATTTTTTGCACTTTATAAGAAAAATGCCATTCTTGTTCCAATTACAACAAAAGTTGAATCGGCAGTGCAAGAAAGGGTTAAAGTTTCCAATAGCAATTATAAAATATTTATAAATGAGGGAGAGTTAAAAATTGATTTTATACAGGATACAGAAATTAATCATGATTTAATTAGAAAATTGCAAAACATTAAAAAAGCTGGGCTCATTTTATTTAGCAGTGGTTCTACAGGAGCTCCAAAAGCAATGATCCATAATCTGGATAACCTTGTCGATTCTTTTAAAGGGAAAAAGGGTAAAAACCTTGTTTTTTTAATTTTTTTAATGTTTGATCATATCGGAGGATTAAATACGCTTCTAAATTGTTTATCAATGGGGTTGACAATGGTTTTTCCCAATGAACGTACGCCAGACCATATATGTAGTTTGATTCAAAAATATCATGTGAATATTCTTCCTGCATCACCAACTTTTCTAAATTTGATTGTTATTAGCGAGGCATATACACTATATGATTTATCGAGTTTGAGAATGATTACCTACGGTACAGAACCAATGCCTGAAAGTTTATTGTTAAAACTCAAATTTATTTTTGAAAAGGTTAAATTTCTTCAAACATTTGGAACGAGTGAAACAGGAATTTCACAATCTTCAAGTAAATCTTCAACAAGTACTTTTTTAAAAATAGATGACAATAACACCGAATACAAAATTGTTAATAATGAGTTATGGCTTAAAAGCAAAACTCAAATATTGGGGTATCTTAATTCAAAGATGGACCGATTTACAGTAGATGGTTGGTTTAAGACTGGGGATATGGTTGAACAAGGTGATGATGGATACTTCAGGATTATCGGAAGAAACTCGGAGATAATCAACGTTGGCGGAGAAAAAGTATTCCCAAATGAAGTTGAATCTATTTTGTTGCAACTACCTATGATTGTGGACTGCGTTGTTTTTGGTGAAACAAATCAAATAATGGGTCAAATGGTTGTTGCAAAAGTTTTGTTCAAAATGGAAATTAAAGCTGCAGAAGCGAAAAAGCTAATTGTATCTTTTTGTAAAGACAAATTAGAACGATATAAAATACCTTCTAAAATTATTATTATGAGTGAATCAGAGTTTTCTGAAAGATTTAAAAAGATACGAATTTGAGCGTGAATTTAAGGATGCAGGAATTTTAAGTTCTGAAGACTAGTTTTTAAAATATGGTAGTAATTGAAAGAAAATATGATTTTACGGTGAGTATTGTGATGCTTACTTACAATCACGAATCCTATATTAAGCAGGCAATTGAAGGTGTGCTTATTCAAAAAACCAACTTTACAATTGAGTTGATAATTGGTGAAGATTGCAGTAAGGATAATACCAGAGAAATATGCGAGGAATATGCATTCAAGTATCCAATAATTCATCTTCTACCTTCACAAACTAATTTAGGTATGATGCCAAATTTCATTAGATCATTAAATGCTTGTAATGGTAAATATATTGCAGTTTGTGATGGCGATGACTATTGGACTGAACCCAATAAATTGCAAAGTCAAATTGATTTCTTAGAAACAAACGTAGATTATAGTATATGTTTTCATAACTCTAAGTATTTATGGGAAAATAATTCAAGAAATAATCTTAAGATGGTCTCTCCTTTCCAAAAAAAAACTTCCTATTTAGAGAATATTATATTTGATAATTTTATGCCTACCAATTCGGTCGTTTTTAAGAATCAGCCAACCATAAAATACCCATCCTGGTTTAGCACCTTGAAATTCGGCGATTGGGTTTTATGGATACTAAATGCTCAATACGGAAAAATTGGTTATATTAATGAAACGATGGCTGTATATAGAGTACATAGCACAGGGGCAGCATCTTCGGCCATTATGGATTCTCAAAAAATGAAAGAAAATATGACCGCAATGATTCAAACGTATACATTAATTGATGAATATTTTAACTTCAGTTACAAAAAGCTTATTGAAAAAAGAATAGCATATTATAAAAAATTGGCCTGGAGACAAGGGAACCAAAGCATTTTATACATAAAGCTTTTAGGATACATTGAAAGCCTCCAGAATTATAATTGGCTGACTCGTTGTATACACTTTACTAATAATATGAATAAGTTTATTAAAGGGTATATTAACAGGTTGGGAGTCAACAGATAGGCGATAGATTTCATTTAGTAGAACAACGAAAATAATGGACACACCGATACTTTTTATAATTTTCAATAGACCTGAATTATCAAATGAAGTGTTTCAACAAATTCGATTGATTAAACCTAAAAAACTATATATTGCTGCAGATGGTCCCCGGGCAAATATTGAATCAGATCAAGTATTGTGTGATCAGACAAGAAAGATAATTCATAAAATTGATTGGGATTGTGATGTACATAAATTGTTTAATGAATCAAATTTAGGTATTCGCTACGGAGTTGCAAAGGCAATCGATTGGTTTTTTGCTAATGAAGTTGAGGGAATAATAATTGAGGATGATTGTTTTGCCGATGAGAGTTTTTTTCAATATTGTAAGGTGCTATTGGAAAAATTCAGGGAAGATGAAAAAGTAATGTTAATTTCAGGGACTAACCTTAAAGGTGTCAATAGTGATAGAAATGAAAGTTACTTTTTTAGTGGTTTCCCTCGAGTTTGGGGATGGGCCAGTTGGAGGCGTTCCTGGATTAAATTTGATATAGAAATGAAGGATTGGCCAAAATACAGAGATCATAAATGGCTTCAAAATAAAAAGGATTTTCATGAAGATATGAGATTCATGTGGGAAAATATTTTTAATGATAGTTTTCATAAGAAAATCAATAGTTGGGATCATATTTGGTTTTATACAATTTATAAGAATAATGGACTTTCAGTCATTCCTCAGATAAATCTTGTTAAAAATATTGGATTTGGACCAAACGCAACCCATACAATTGTTACTGAAAAAATGGATGATCCGAATATATTTGGTCATTTAAAATTCCCAATATCTCACCCGGAACATATTGAAAGAGACAAGGAATTTGATAGTTGGATTGATATTGAGTATTATAAATCAAGAGTATCAATAGGTAGAAGATTACTGAGGAGGATTCCCTATCTTAGACAAATCTGGAAATTTTGTAAAAAATGATTTTAATATCATTTGTGAAAAGTCAAATAATAGATATTTAATGGTAATAATATGATTATTCTTATCCTTAAAGGCGGAATAGGGAATCAATTGTTTCAATTAATGGCTGCTTTATTTTATTCAAATAAGAATGATAAAAATCCAATTTTTATTTACACACATAATTTGCAAAAATATTCAGCTAGGAGAACGTTTTCTTTAGAGCCATTTATAAACAACTATGATATAAAAATTGAAATTATCAAAAAGCAATATTGGTTTTTTCACAGATATTGGTTAAAAATATTTGAAAAATTAAAATTATTCACAATCACAGATTATAATTTTCAGAAAAAACACTTTTTTATAGAATTCTTTGATTTATTTATAATCGATGGTTATTTTCAGCAGCCTTATTTTCTTAAGACTAACTCTTTGCAATGTTTAAGGTCAAGCTTAAATGAATATTATTCCATAAACATGATATTGAACCGGATAAATCAGGCGATTGGGATATATCCCTTGAAAACCTTATCAAAGGTTTTGGGATACATATTAGGGGAACAGATCGTAAACCTGGCGTCTATAATCATAATATATCAAATTCTATTCAATGTTTCATATCAGATTCTGATAAAATAATATTTTGTTTTACGGATGATGCAAATTACGCAAGCGAGATACTAGGTGACTTAAACATCAGAAAAGTTTTTTCAACTGACCTTGGATTATCTGATCTTGAAGAATTTTATCTAATGACTATGTTTAACCGTGTTTTAATCACAAATAGCACGTATTCGGTTTTTTCAAGATTACTTACTCAAAGTGGTAATACTACCTTTGTCCTTAAAAATCAATTTATGGGGCCATACGAATCTTTACTTCAGTTATTACTGAACAACAAAGAAGCATTGATAAGGGATAATATAATAAAGATAGTGCATTAATATTTCATTAATAATACTTGTGGATTTGATTTCTACGGTTAATATAATTACTCCGCAATACTACCCTAAAATAAGCGGTTTATCAATAGTAGCGCAGAAAAACGTTTTGGTGTTGTTAGATCTTGGATACAAAGTAAACGTTTTGACATCGGCAGGTTGCAAATCTTTTAGTAAAGAAAAAGTATATACATTTACTATTAAAGGAAATAGCACGGTTTTTAGGCCTGTAAGAGGAAATAAAGGCCTCTTTATACAGACGCTAAAAAATCTTTCTGAAAATGCAACATGCAATATTTTTCATGGTTGGCATTCTTGGTCTACAAACTTGGGACTTAGTATTTCGGGGAAATTAGGCACAAAGAATATTTTATACAGTCATGGAACAGGCTTTTCAACCTTGGATCCAATAATTCTTAGGCTCTTACGCAGGTTGAATTACATCGGAGCACGAAAGCAGATTGATAATTATTTAAAATTGATTGACGGTCTAATATTTGTTGGTAATAATATTGTACACCCTCGTTGCTATGACCTTCGACATTATAAAGGTGACAATAAAATATATATCCCAAATCCTATTCCCGAAAGAAATATTGAAAAAGACTGTTCTCATCAAATAATTCCAGATGAAATGTTTTTTAACAATTCATATAAGCTGGCTTTATGTGTATCAAATTATGAGAAAATAAAAAACCAGGAGTATTTAATTCATTTAGCAAAAAAAATGAATTTTAACCTAGTTTTGGTGGGATCAGAGGAAACTCAATATTCAAATTATTTACAAAGAGAATTAGAAAAAGCCAAATTATCCAATCAAGTTAAGCTTTTAATTGGTATCGGGGATTGTTGTATTATAGAATTACTTAAGAAATCAAACATGTTTCTCTTTGCAAGCCGACAGGATTTTTCACCCTTGGTACTGATTGAAGCCGGTTATTATAAAAAACCCTTTATATCTTTTACAACTGCAGATAAGCATCGGCCAGGAGGTGTATTTTGTAACAGTAAATCAGAATTCGAAGATACCTTAAATTATTATCTTTCATTGCCAAATACTTCACTTGAAGAAATTGGAGAGCAAGGAAAGGAATACTTTCAAAAACATCATTCGATAAAAAGCTATTCAGCTAATATTGAAAATTTCATATCCCAATTCGATCATTTACGCTCAAATATATTTTTGTTATGAATTATTATTCTTATTGCTTAAAAAAAGCAGCTCTTCACATAAAAAGTCTAATACCAAGCACTTGGTCAAAAGGAAATGCGGACAGTTATATTTACAAGTGGAATCGAATATATTCATTTGCAAAAAAATATAATGCGAAAACATTAGTTGAAACGGGAACCTATTATGGGTTAACGGTTGATAAAATGAAAACTATATTTACTAAAATTCATTCAATCGAAATAGATAAAATGCTTTATCAACACAATAAGCGTTTTTACAAAAAGAATCAGAATGTAAAGATTCATTTAGGGGATAGTAAACATATTTTACCATTGGTGATAGAAAATTTTACCGATCAGGAAAAACGTACGCCCATTATTTTTTGGCTTGACGGTCATTGTAGTGAGAAAGAAACAGGAATTGGAGATGAATACACACCAATTGAAAAGGAGCTATTCTTAATTAATTCATATCGATCTAAAGTTAAAGCAATTGTCATCATTGATGATGCACGACTTTTTACAAACATTAATTATCCATCTGTTGAACAGATTTTATCTAAAATGCCGTCAGACTATTATAATTATTCAGTCGATCGTGATGCTATAATATTTATTGACAGAGCAATTTAATCCTTTTATGAGTCGTTAAGTTATAACTGAGAATATAGAAAACATGAATATTTTAATTACAGGTGGAGCGGGATTTATAGGTAGCCATTTAGCAGAATATTTATTGACAATAAATGAAAACCAGGTTGTAGTTGTCGATAATTTATCACTTGGTAGAGAGAAGAATATCCAACATCTAATTTCGAATCAAAATTTTATTTTTTGTAAAGGTGATATTCTTAATAATGAATTTATTACTGATGTATTTAAAAATTATTCGTTTGATATAGTCTTTCATCTTGCCGCCAACTCAGATATATCAAAAAGTCATTCTTACCCCGAAATAGATCTTAATAATACCTTTCAAACAACTTTCCAAATCCTTCATCATATGAAAATGTATGATGTAAAGAGAATTGTATTTGCCTCCTCTTCTGCTATTTATGGGAATACCGATTCATTAATTACTGAAAATCATGGACCGCTTTGTCCGCTTTCGCATTATGGAGCAGGGAAACTGGCATCGGAAGGTTTTATTTCATCTTTTGCTGAAAATTATGGGATCAAAGCATGGATAGCAAGATTTCCAAATGTAGTCGGAGAAAGGGCAACCCATGGAGTGATTTATGATTTTATCAATAAACTCATCAATAATGAAAAAACATTAGAGGTTTTAGGTGATGGTAACCAAACTAAGCCTTACCTGTATGTAAAAGATTTAATTAGGGCCCTGGATTCTATTTATAAGAATTCAAAAGATCAAATTAATATCTTTAATATAGGCGTCGAGACCACAACTAAGGTATCAGAAATTGCATCAATGGTTATTGAAGAAATGAATTTAACCCCTGAAATAATCTATAAGGGAGGGTCAATTGGATGGATTGGCGATGTTCCGAAATTTCAATATAATTTGGATAAAATTCATTCCCTTGGATGGAAACCTTTATTCACATCTAATGAAGCAGTCAGGTTGTCAATTGTAAATATCTTGAAAGATCTAAATTATTAGGATATGAAAGTAGTCATTATTGCTGGAGGAAAAGGCACCAGGCTGGGGGCACTTGATCTTCCAAAGCCAATGATACAAATCGCCGGAAAGCCCATCCTGGAATATCAGGTAGAGAATGTAAAAAAATATAATCTTAAAGATATATATATTCTGTCAGGATACAATGCACATAAAATTGTCGACTATTTCGGTGATGGCAGCAAATGGGATGTTAATATTACGCATGTAATTGAAGAAATACCTTTAGGGACCGCAGGAGCTTTAAAGCAAATTGAGCATTTATTAAAAGAAAAATTTCTTGTTTTATACGGTGATACCTTGTTTGATATAAACTTGAGTAGAATGATTGAATTTAATTTGGAAAACGAATCAATTGGAACTCTATTGGTACACCCAAACGATCACCCCCATGACAGTGATTTGGTCGAAATAGATTCGAACTTTAATATCATTCAATTTCACTCAAAGCCTCATCCGGAAAATAAATATTTTAAAAATCTCGTAAATGCTGCATTATATATCTTAACACCTGAAATATTTGGATATATCCCTGCCAATCAGACCTCTGATTTCGGAAAAGATATATTTCCTAAAATTCTTTCTTCAGGAGGTTCACTTAAAGCATTTAAGTCAACGGAATACATCAAAGATATGGGAACTCCTGAAAGATTGAGAAAAGTTTCATCTGACATGATTTCAGGGAAAATTTCCAGATTAAATATAACAAATAAACGCAAAGCAATTTTCCTTGACCGGGATGGCGTAATTAACGAGGAAAAAGGGAACATTTTTAAATTGGAAGATTTTATAATAATCCCTGGTATTGCTGATGCGATAAGGAAAATAAATCAATCCTTATATTTAGTTGTTGTTGTTACAAACCAGCCTGTGCTTGCAAAAGGTTTTTGCACTGAGGAAACCCTTCGTCAAATTCAAAACAAAATGGAATATGAATTGGGCCAGCAAGGTGCATACATTGATGCTACTTACTTCTGTCCTCATCACCCGGACAAAGGATATCCAGGTGAAATCACCTCATTGAAAATTGACTGCAATTGTAGAAAACCAGCAATCGGAATGATAGCTGCTGCCAAAAGCGATCTCAATATAGATTTAAGTGGATCGTATATTATTGGAGATAGTACTACGGATATTCAGACAGGTTTAAATGCAGGGTTAAAATCAGTATTGTTAAAAACCGGATATGGGGGGACTGATGGTAAATATTCTGTTGTTCCTGATTTTACCTTTGAGACGTTGATGTACGCCGTTAATTTTATTCTTGGCGATATCTCCGATGAAAAGTAGTTTAAGTAAAGTTCTTAAAAAAATAACAGAGAATTCAGCAGAGTTAACTGTAAATAATATAGTTTTAATCGGTGGACAGGCCAGGTCAGGTAAATCAACAATTGCAAAAGTAATTGCAGACAAATTGAGTGTTGAAGGATTCTCCTCAACAACGATATGTCTGGATCATTGGATTATAGATGCAAAAATGAGGAAGCCTTCATTTACTGTGAGAGAACGGTATGACTATACAGGTATTTTAATTTCAATAAAAAAGTTATTGAGCGAGGGCCATTTATTCATTAATCATTACGAACCAAAGTTAAAATCACATACGAAGGAGAAATTTCAGTATAATTTATCAAAAAGAGACATTCTGATAATTGAGGGAGTTCCAAGTCTTGATATCAACTCACTAATGAAAATTGCTACGACATCAATTTTCATTAGTATAAGCGAAAAAACAAGAAAGCAAAGATTTCTTGAATATTATAGTAAAAATGGATTCACAGAAAAATATTCAAAAGACCTTTATAAAAAAAGATATTTTGATGAAATAGAAATCATAGAAAAAACGAAACAATTTGCTGATTTTGTATTAAACAATAACAATTAGAACAACACCTATGATAATTTCAAGGACTCCATTTCGCATTAGTTTTGCTGGCGGCGGCAGTGATTTGAAAGAATATTACAAGGAAAATGAAGGGGCAGTATTAAGTGTAACGATAAACAAATACATGTACCTCAGCATGCATCCTTATTTTCATGAGGAAAAATTTTTTCTGAAATACTCAAAGAATGAAATCGTTAATCATGTAAACGAAATTGAACATCCAATTATAAGAACAATTTTTCAGGATTATGGATTTAAAGGAATAGATTTTAATTCAAGTGCTGATATACCCTCAGGGACAGGACTTGCATCATCATCTGCATTTACCGTTGGATTAATAAATCTGTGTAATACATTTACTGGAAAATACATGTCAAAGGAGGAAATTGCTCATTATGCCTGTGATATTGAGATATCAAGGTTAAATGAACCTATAGGAAAACAAGACCAATATGCCTGTGCAGTTGGGGGGCTAAATTTTCTTACTTTTCATAGAAATGATACTGTGAGTGTGGAAAAAGTCATCTTATCTCCCTTGATGTCGAAGTCGCTTGAAGACAGGTTAATATTATTCTACCTGGGTACTACGCGCACAACAAAATCAATTTTATCGGAGCAGAGAAAAAACATGGTAAATGACCACGCAAAGATGCGAAACCTTAGCCACATGGTAGAACTGGCACATAAATTGCGAAAAGAATTAATGAATCAAAATATTGATGCTATTGGAGAAATTATGCATGAAGGATGGGAACTTAAAAAGACATTAGCCTCCAAAATATCCAATGTATTGATAGATGAATATTATACAATTGCCAGAAAGAATGGGGCTATTGGTGGAAAATTACTTGGTGCAGGGGGTGGTGGTTTTTTCCTTTTTTTCGTTAAAAAAGAGAAAAGGAATCAATTAAAAGCTGCACTGAACATGCTAATGGAAGTTAATTTTCAATTTGATTACACGGGGACAACAATAATCTATTAAAAACTTGAACATGCATAAGAATAATTTCAATCTTGACGATTATTTTGGAGTATTAAAAAATACAATTGATCATTTAAACCGGGATGACATTAGAAAATTTGCAGACCTGTTACTAGAAACCAAAGAAAAAAATAAAAAAGTAATAATTTTTGGAAATGGAGGTAGTGCTGCTACTGCATCGCATTTTGCTTGCGATATAAATAAAGGAGTGTCATATAACAGGACAAACCGATTTAAAGTCCTCTCCCTGACTGATAATATTCCAACAATACTGGCCTATTCAAATGATATAAGCTATGATGTTATATTTATTGAACAATTAAAAAATTTATTAGAACCAGAGGATATTGTAATAGGAATCTCAGGAAGCGGAAATTCAATAAATGTCATCAAAGCAATTGAATATGCCAGTTCACAAGGAAATACAACGATAGGAATTACCGGCTATGATGGTGGTAAACTCAAAGAAATAGCTGACCTTAGTATCAATGCGAATGTCAATGACATGCAAATATCTGAGGATATTCATATGATTTTAGTACATGTCCTTATGAGGATTTTATGCTCAAGGGATGAATAATTCTTTTACATTTTCCGTATTAATGACCTTATACAGGACAGAAAATCCTGAATATTTGGATCATTGCCTGAGCAGCATCCATTCCCAGAGTTTATTCCCCAATGAAATAATTTTAGTACAGGAAGGAGAACTAACAGAAAAATTGAAAGATACATTGTCGATCTGGCAAGCCAAGTTTAAGGACCTTCTAAAAATAATTTCAGTATCAGATGGTACGGGTTTTCCTGGATCCCTAAATGAAGGATTAAAAAACTGCAGGTATGAATATATTGCAAGAATGGATACTGATGATGAATGTGTAAATGATAGATTTGAAAAACAAATATTTTTTTTTAAAAATAACAGCAATGTTGATTTAGTGGGGTCAAATATTGATGAATATGATAATAATTTGATAAATTTTCTGCATAAACGAAATGTCCCAGAAAGACATGAAGATATACTAAAATATGCAAAATTTCGATGTCCTTTTAATCATATGACTGTAATGTATAAAAGAAAAAAAGTATTGAATCTGGATGGTTACCCATCATTACAACGAAATGAAGATTATGCATTATGGACTATGTTTTTACAAGCTGGATATAATACTGCAAATATTCAAGACTCTCTGGTCAAGGCAAGGACTGGTTCAAACTTTATTAAAAGAAGGTCCGGACTCAAATATCTAAAAGGAGAGATTGACTCCATGATTTTTATTTATCAAAATGGATTTTATAATTTTGGAGTTTTCCTTATCAATCTGGTAATTAGAATAACGATTCGTCTTTCGCCACGAATTCTCGTTAAATACATATATCGGAATTTTTTAAGATAAAACCCGAAATATTACGAATACTTATTCTTAGGCAATTTTCTCAATATGAAACCCAGACCGAACATCGGAACTAAAATTAAGATAGCCACGAAGAAATCTGAAAACACCAAACAGATTAAACCGAAAATCAACCTCGTGTATGTATCGATTTTGCTGGCTTATTCATTTATTACAGTTTTAACACCAAATTTAAACACTCTTGACTCGAATGGTCCTAAATTCTATACTCTTGCCATACTAAACCTCTTTGCCTTCGGAATCATATTAATTGATAATCAACGAAAACCAAAGAAAGACTTATACTCGTCATTCTTTCATACCTGGATAGGATTATTTTATACACTTTTTCTCATTATATCATTACTCTCTTTCGTCAACGCCTACAACCTTTTTGAGTCTATAATCAATTTTTCGAAAATATGTACCATATTTTCAGCAGCATACATAGTTTCAATAATTTTTAGGAGCGATAACCGCTATTTATATATTGTATCAATTTCATTGACAATTTTATTAGTTTTAGACAGTTTTACAGTTTTAACGTATATAGTCAGTAGTCTAATGGAAGGAAAAGGTCCAAATTATAGTGAACTTAAATCGATCTATTCCAATAAAAATATATTATCTGCAGCTATTTTTGTTAAAATTGCTTTTGTACTTTGGCTATTAGCATTTGGTAAAAGTTGGATGAAAGTTCTTGGTGGTTTTACCCTTTTTGTTGCATTTATAACAACACTCTTTTTGAGCACAAGATCATTTTATGTAGGTTCTATATTACTGGTAATTACCTATGTTATATTCATGTACATACGTTATTATAGAAAAAACGAAAAACACAAGATAATTAAGGTAACGATTTTTTTAACAGCTACAATTTTCCTTAGTTTTTTCCTGTTTTCAGCAACATTAAAGTATATGTATCCTGAATCATCCCGGAGAGGTTATGCAGTAGATTTTATCACCAGGCTAAAAACAATCTTTCAGTACGACAAAGCAATGGGATATGCCAATAGGACACCTGCATGGGAAAGGTCTCTTAAACTTATTCGTGAGCATCCTCTTTTAGGGATTGGTACTGGGAATTGGAAAGTCGAGGTACTTAAATACGAAACCCCCACTTCCGGAGCTTATATTTACATGTATAAAAGCCACAACGACTTCCTCGAAACTACAGCTGATACTGGAATATTCGGCGGACTTCTATTTATTGGAATTTTTATTCTAATCTTCGCCAACTTTATCAGGGCATTCTTTAAGGCAAAAAAAGGGGAGGAAGAATCCTATAAATGGTTGTTCCTACCTGCATTCGGACTCTTTTGTTATTTCTTCGATGCATTTTTCAACTTCCCCTCCGACCGCCCGGAGATTATCTCATTCTTTGCAATTTTTGTAGGAGCAGGAGTTGCATTTTCAACCCCATCTATTTTTCTCACAAATATTTTGTCACGCGTCACGCGTCACGTGTCACGCAAGGTGTCACGCGTCACGTTCATTGCCACCCTCCTTTTCCTTATGATCGGCTCCATCTACATATTCTACCTGAACTTTGTCTCCCTGAAACTACAGCGGATCGCCAAAGAGGAGTTGAACTCCGGAAAATTGAGCAGCAGTTCAGAGATATTTTTGAACGGATTTCCGTCCATTCCCGATATCAACATTGAAGGGGAACCCATTGCCGTGACCATAGCACGCTACCTGATAACAGAGGAAAAATATCAGCAAGCCATCGACCTCCTGAAAAAGGACAATTCCAGTCCTTACGATACCCGGCAGGAGTTTTTCATCGCCATGGCCTACCTGAAGTTGAATCAATTTGACAGTGCATTGGTGTACACCCAAAAGGTGTACAAACTGAAACCCTATTTCTCCGGGAATGTCAGCCTGATGAGCAGTGCGTACGAAGCGAAAGGGAATGTTACCGAAGCACTGAAAGTTCTGGATGATCACATTCAACTGAATACCAAAAACAATCAACCGATAACGGATATTATTTATAAGCAGCAGGTAAACCTCACTGCCAAAGCCAGGATCCTGCAAAACCAGGGGCCGTTTAACAATGGAATGGAGTCATTCAACAATAAGGAATATCCCAAAGCCATTCAGTATTTTACAGAGTTTATTGATAAGGAACCGGGGGTGGCCCAGGCCTTTGAATACCGGGCTTTTTGTTATTTCTACCTCAATAAATATCAATTAAGCCTGGCCGATATCGAACGGGCCATCGCCCTCGATCCGTCAAAACCGGGATATCTCAATTTGCATGGAGTGAACCTTCAAATGCTGGGCAACACCCAGTCGGCCTGTGCCGATTTTCAGAAGGCCATTGAGATGGGGGATAAAGACGCTGTTAATAACTACGAGAAGTTTTGCAAGAAAAAGTAAAAACGTGACACGTGACGCGTGACGCGTGACGAAAAAACAAATTCTTTATGACTAAACAAAAGGTTGCGCTTATTACGGGGATTACGGGGCAGGATGGGGCCTATCTGGCGGAATTTTTGCTAAAGAAGGGGTATATCGTGCATGGATTGAAGCGGCGATCGTCACTGTTCAATACCGACCGGATCGATCATCTTTACCAGGATCCGCATGCGCAGAATCAGAACCTGTTTCTGCACCATGGCGACATGACCGATTCGATGAACATCACGCGGATCATCCAGGAGACGCAGCCGGATGAAATTTACAACCTGGCCGCCATGAGCCATGTACAGGTGAGCTTCGACACCCCTGAATATACGGCCAATGCCGATGGAACTGGAACACTGCGGGTGCTCGAAGCGATCAGGTTGCTGGGATTGGTTGAAAAAACAAGGATCTACCAGGCCTCCACCTCCGAACTCTACGGCAACTCCCTTATCTCCGGGAATAATATCCCCGGAGCACAACCGCAATCCACCGCATTAAATGAACACTCCCCCTTTTATCCCCGGAGTCCCTATGCTGTGGCCAAACTCTATGCCTACTGGATCACGGTGAACTATAGGGAGGCCTACAACCTCTTTGCCTGCAATGGCATCCTGTTCAACCATGAATCACCCATCCGCGGGGAGACCTTCGTGACCCGGAAAATCACCCGGGCTGTGGCCAAAATCGCCCTCGGTCTGCAGGATAAACTCTACATGGGGAATTTATCGGCCCGGCGCGACTGGGGCCATGCCAAGGATTACATCAGGGCGATGTGGCTGGTATTGCAGCACGATAAACCCGACGATTATGTGATCGCCACGGGAACCACTACGACCGTAAGAGACTTCATCACCAAAGCCTTCGGAGAGTTGGGACTGACCATAGAATTCACAGGAACAGGGGCAGAGGAAAAAGGGACAATCATCGCCAATGAAAAGGCGGAATACAACCATTTGATCCACCATGAGGTGGTCGCTATTGATCCACGCTATTTCAGGCCCACCGAGGTGGAGTTGCTCCTCGGCGATGCAACCAAAGCCAGGACTGTTTTAAACTGGATTCCGGAATATGACCTGGATGGTTTGGTGAAAGATATGGTAAAATCGGACTTCAGGCTGATGCAGAAGGAGAAATTTCTTAAGGAAAACGGATTCAACACCCTCAACTATTTTGAATAAAAATTCGAAGATCTATATTGCCGGCCACACCGGGATGGTGGGTTCGGCCATTCACAGGCGATTGATGGACCAGGGATACACCAACTTTGTATTCCGAAGGGTGGAAGAGTTGGATCTTACGCGGCAGCAGGCTGTAGAAGCCTTCTTTGAGTCGGAACGTCCCGAGTATGTCATCCTGGCCGCTGCCAAAGTGGGGGGCATCCTGGCCAACAACACCTTTCGTGCCCAATTTATCTACGAAAACCTGCAGATCCAGAACAACATCATTCACCAAAGTTATGTTACCGGCGTGAAAAAGCTTCTCTTCCTGGGCAGTTCATGCATCTATCCGAAAGATTGCCCGCAGCCGATCAGGGAGGAGTACCTGCTTACCGGGTTGCTGGAGCAGACCAACGAACCCTACGCCATGGCCAAGATCGCTGGTATCAAGATGTGCGAAAGCTATTACCGGCAGTATGGCTGCAACTTCATCTCTGTGATGCCCACCAACCTGTATGGTCCCAACGATAACTACAACCTCGAAACCTCCCATGTCCTCCCCGCCCTGATCCGGAAAATCCACCTGGGGAAATGCCTTGAAACTGGAGACTGGCAATCGATCCGGGAAGATCTGGAGAAAAGGCCCATTGAAGGAATCAATGGAAATTCATCCGAAGAGGAAATGATAAGGATCCTTTCAAAATACGGAATATCAATAAATAATTCCGTCACGCGTCACGCGTCACGCGTCACGCTTTGGGGCACCGGCCAGGTTTTCCGCGAATTCATGCACGTCGACGACATGGCCTCCGCCTGTGTAAAAATTATGGAAGAATTGGATATACAAGATCTTGTCACGCGTCACGCCTCACGTGTCACGCCTTCTTCTCACCCTGTTACCTTGTCACCTTGTCACCCTGTCACCTTTCTCAATATAGGTACCGGTATCGACCTGACAATTTCTGAATTGGCGTTCCTCATAAACAAAGTAATCGGCTTTAACGGCGAAATTGCTTTTGATCCTTCCAAATCAGACGGAACCTATAGAAAGTTATTGGACATTTCGCGCCTGAAAGCGCTTGGTTTTACCCCATCCTATACTTTGGAACAGGGGATCAAACAGGTCTATGTGAAATATATGGAGTTCTGAGTGCGAAGATGGCCAGTAAACAAAAGGATCATACCATACAGGGTTTTCTGACCCGGCGTTCGGGATTGTTCAACCCACTGATCCTGCTGGCCTATGGCTTTATCGCGGTACTCACCCCCCGGCTGAATGCCTTTGACTCGGCCGGCACCAAATTCCTGGCATTGGCCATCCTTAACATGGTGGCCTTTTTCTTTTTACTGCTTCGCAAACAGCAGCGGCCTCCCAATAAAATCTTCTCTGCTTTCTTTGGCAACCGCATCGGATTTCTTTATGGGCTTTTCCTCGCTGTAAACCTGGTTTCCTTCCTCAAGGCCATCAATCCGGCCGAATCCCTTATCACCTTTACAAAGCTCTTTACCGTTTTTACCGCGGTCCTAATCATAGCGGCCATCCTCCGGGCCAATAACAAATATGTGACTCCGTTGGCCATAGGCATGAGCCTGCTCCTGTTGATTGATGCCGCAACCGTATTTTATCAGATGGGGCAATTGATGGAAAAATATCCAAATTTCAGCGATCTGATCAATGCATCCTACTATCAGATTAAGCACGACTATTCCAACAAAAACATCCTCTCTTCGGCCCTGTTTGTAAAAATTCCCTTTTCACTTTGGTTATGGTCATTCAGAAAAGGAGCGGCAAAAATACTTGGACTGGTTGGCACCTTTGCAGGGATCATCGCGCTGATACCGTTGTATTCGCGGGCATTCTATGTCGGACTTGCGTTACTTACGTTGGCCTACCTGCTTTTTATCCTCATCCGGCTTTTTGTTGACCGGAAAAGATGGAAAACGGGGTTGGTTAGCCTGATCATCGTGGCACTGATCCCCCTGTTTTTTTATCTGGGATTGATGGGTTTGAGCCATTACATGCCCACCGTGACAAATTTTAACCTAAAAAACTGGATCACCGCACGGTTGTCAACCATAGATCAGGATGCGTCAGCGGGTACCCGTATGGTAAGCTGGCGAAGATCGGTAAAACTGATCGGGGAGGAGCCGCTGCTGGGGGTGGGGGCCGGTAACTGGAAGATCAACGTATTGAAATATGAAAACCAGACTGCCCCTGATTATGTTTACTATTATTACAACCACAACGATTTTGTTCAGACCACCGCCGAAACAGGTGTTTTGGGGGGACTGCTGTTCTTGTCGCTTTTCATTGGCGTGGGCTGGGCCTTTTTGTACAGCTTTTTTAAAGGCTCCACCTCAGGAAGTCAGTATGAATACCTTTTTATCCCGGCCTTTGGCATGCTGTGCTACAGCGTGGATGCCTTCTTTAACTTCCCCTTCGACCGGCCCGAAATCCAATCACTTTTTGCCATCTTCATGGGAGCAGGAATTGCCTTTTCCCCAAAATTGAAATTATTCGGATCGAAAAATGTTGACTTAGAGAAAAAGAATGAACATGTCACGCGTCACGCGTCACGTGTCACCATTTTCGTCACGCGTCACGCGTCACGCGTCACGATTTTCCTGCTTCCCCTCCTGCTGGTGCTCTTGACCCTCTCTTCAATTTATGTGCTCTACCTAAACTTCAGGTCGCTTCAGCTGC
>Ga0247841_10002633_pt1 | contig 35312 bp, 27 predicted proteins | sample LaCruzMarch2015__2_FD_192410 | JGI IMG/M metagenome (GOLD analysis project Ga0247841, IMG submission 192410) | Freshwater microbial communities from meromictic Lake La Cruz, Castile-La Mancha, Spain - LaCruzMarch2015_18m | ecosystem: Environmental > Aquatic > Freshwater > Lake | place: Spain... | reverse complement strand
TTCGCAGAAACCGAAATTCCGAATGTTCCGTTATTGCGGATGATGTTATTAGTTACGATATGTTCATAATCATGAAAAACATCCATATTGATATTTGACTGGTCCAGGATATTGATACCGCCACTGGTATTATTTTCAACCGTACAGCCGGTGAATTTTATTGAAGAAGCATACTGTCGAACCCCGTAAGTAGAACTATCAATCTGTGTTTCTGACACATTCATGTTGCTTGAACCCAAGGCGTAAATACCATAATTATTACCTGTTAATTCACAGTATGACACAGAAAGATTATTGGTATAATACGGTCTGATACCATAGTTATTCTTAGATATATAGCCATTGGAAATGGAGCCGGCTCCGTAATTCGGAAAAATACCATTGCTGGCGCCGTACATCTCGAAATGGTCAAAGTTAAAAGTCCCGCCGGAAGGAATATAGATGCCGTACCAGTATGTTTTACTCGTGCTGGATGTATCGCTCCGCGTAAATACGACCTTTGCCGAGGATAATCCATTGACATCAATTTCTCCGTTGACGGTGATCTTCTTGCCTGAATTAAAAGCGACCTTGCTTCCCGGATCGATGGTCAGTTCAGCGCCGGATGCGATGGTGACGTCGCCGGTGACAGTCACTTTACCATACCAGGTTGTGTCGGATGAGATCGTGCCGCTGGCTGTCATCTGAGGATAATAGTTAGCGCCGATGTCCGGAATCGTGCCGTCCAAATCATACTCACAATAATAATTCGGAAATTGAGGAAGTTCAAGAATCATATCCGATCCATCTATTGCAGGACTTTTAGACTGTAATCGAAAATCATCCTGTGCTGGATTTATTAAAAATGGATTGGCATAATATGCTTGAACTTGAGAAACACAATTATAGTAATAATTGCTCATTCCATCCCAGGTTATCGGATCGCCGGTAATCGGGTCTACAGGAAAATACATAGAGGCTGTGTGAAAAATCGAATTATATATTTGAACGTCAATAGATCCATAATAGTAATCATCAATCTGATTGATAGAGATTGCATTACCATCGTTGCTACTACTTCCGATATTATAAAATGTGCAAAAATCAACAAGAATATCCATAGTTGATGTATTGCCTATTTGTTGATCACCAAACCAAAGAAAAATCCCCTGATAAGCAATATCATTCAGTGTTGAATGATGAATGAAAAATGTTGAAGTTTGATCTTGGTCCAGGAAATCTTCTGTAAATAAAACGCCAACATGACAATCATGGATATTAACTCGATTAAATTCCATTATTGCGTCATCAGTCTTACCGATTGCGATACCGACATTACAGTTTTTAATTTCAACATTTTCCAATTCAACTGAGGGTGCATTATCTTTTATCCCAAGACCGCAATAAGTATCCTTGATGATCACATTTGACATCTGAATTACTCCAGATTCCTTTGATACAATCAACGTGTCCTCTATTGTTGGGGTACTCGTATATGGATCGGTAAACGAACTTTCTCTGCCGGCACCTTGTAATGTAACCGGCTGGCTGGCGGTTCCTTCAATAGTCAATTCACCTTTAACTTCTATCGTGAATGTATCGGCAAATTGGATATTCGCTCCGGCAGGAATAGTGAGGCTTTCACTGGAAGGAATGGTTGCAGTATAATTTGCCTGATTGCTGACCTTTGTACCGTAGTTCGCTGTTACAGTGACGCCGGCTGTCTTGAAAACGACCGCCGTCTCACTCAATGATGAATCCTCGAAACTGGCATTGGCGGAGGGCGAGGCCGTCCAGCCAGTGAACTTATATATACCATCTGTCGTCGCCGTATAATGCGGGGCTTTTAGGGAATAAACTGGATAAGCTGGATTAAACCCAGTATTTTGATTGAGGAAGACGGAATAGCTGCCCGGCGAAACGGTACGGTAGCAGTCGGGCTGAGTTTGAGTGGATTCGTCATAGTACCAAGGGTCGTGAATATGAATATTTTGAATATTTACAGAAGCATTTATATTGACACTGTTCTGTAGTTTGAAAATGGCATTGATTTCTGTAGACTCTCCAAAATCATAATTAATATTAGCCATCTTGTAACATTCCGGATGCTCATCCCAATTTATATGTTTTTTACTATTTAATATGTCTTGTTCAGTAGCAATATGCATTGAATCAGTATTTGCACTTAATCTCACTTCTGCTCCAGAAGGAATCTCTTCCATCCAATCTGAACCGTGAATATCCATAAATGATAACGTACCCCCAAGATTTTCATAAGATGATCCGTCTATATTTGATATGGGTATATATTTATAATTGTTCGTGTCCAATGGCTCTAATTCTTTATATCTATCTTCAGCGGGTAAATCAAAACCATCCCAAGCAAGAAACGGCCAAGTTCTATCTCCCCAAAAATCAGGTTTTGAGGTTTTGTAATAGGAATAATATAGATCGTCACTATAATCATTCGATGGGTGCCATGAAGTAACTATTTCCAGTATATCCCAATCCCATTCCCAAATATTAGTTCCGGTTATTCTTTTCCCACGTTCTTTATTAGCATATTCAAAATTATCATCTGATTCAACTGTATAATTTTGAAGACTATGATATAGAACGGAAAAATCGTATCTAATATAATTACCAACTATATTTTGTTTATCTGAATGCTCCTCAATCCATAAACCAAAGGATTCATCGTAAAAATGGGTTTTATTTTTATAAAATGTGTTGTATGGCCCAGCCATTCCCCACCAGTAATCTACAGCAATTGTCTGACATAGGTTACCTTCAATTAAGTTAGCAAATGGATAATGACCATGTAAAGAAATATCAGGATTATTTAAATCTGTGATGATTACCTCAAAAGTAATCCCAAATATTTCTATATTTCGCTGATCAACAGAACGTTTTGAGTAATTGTAGCCAAATACATTACCATTTGCTCCACCAGCTAAAATCATTGCATGTCGTAAATAATAAAAGACGTTGTTCTCCACCAAACAATTTGTTGCGTGATTAGTAATAAAAACACCATAACCGCCCCAATAGTCACGAATTCCATAAGTCGTTGCCTTATGAAAATAACAGTTTTTAACTTCGATGTGTGTTGATCCACCTATTTCAATATGAACATGATGTGCGTAATGGCTGTTAACATCAGTAACCCAACAATATGCCGCACGATCGAACGATATGTGATATCCATTTTTACCGTTACTCTCACGGCTTATGTATAAATTTTCAATACCCACCTCACTAGCCGGATTGAATTTCCTAACTCTGGGATTACTTTCAACCGAAAAATCTAATCTTAAAGAATCCTCTATCTGAATAACGTTACCATTCTTCCCAATGACTTTTACTGTCTGACCAACATAATCAGAGCAATTATCAGATTGTTCAGGATTATCATAATCCCATATGCCATTTGCGACAAATAATCTAATGTAATCTCCTGGATCAATTGTGCTCGCATCAGATAACGTCAATTGTGTAGTTTTAAAATTTAAGCCGGATAATACCTGAATAACATTTCCTGTATCGCTCCCATGTACGGAAATACAAGCATTATTTTGCCCTACATTAAAAAGAAGTTTTGTATCCTCTGGTACTGAACCGTCTCCACGAAGAATTACATTCTTACTCAGAAACAAAGCATTATTCCCCATATGATATGTTCCAGGTGTAATATGAATAATCGTCATAACGTTAACATTCCGATTATTAATTGCTGAGATTAATCCTGATTCCGTAGAAACGTAAACAGGAGTAGAGGAAAGATGAGTCTTATTATATCCAGCAATTGACCAGTCAAATACCCGGTCAGAAGGAATAATTGTACTTATTTGACTATAGCAAAGCGTAATAGAAAAAAACAACATAATTAAAGATTGAATCCATGTTTTCATAAAACGTCCTTTCAAAATATTAACGATGCCCAATTGCGATAAATCCGCTTACTGTTGTAGTTCCGAAAACCGCCGCAATATCACCTTTCAGACGTATCTTTAAATAATACAATTCATGTGAGAAGGTCTTATCAATATAATCATCCTGATAATATGTCGAGCCGTTATAGTGGAAAACAAGATCTAATGGAGATACAAACAGCATATCATTAAAATCATTTCCATCCATTGATTCCAACTGCTTCCCACCCATCACGGTACTATTTTTAGGTAAATACCTAAGTTGCCTGGTCTTACAATTAAACATAAGAAGGTCTGTAGCACCGGTCGTCAGATAAGCAGTATTACCAAAAACTCTTATTGCCATATATCGACCATAATCTCCATTTGCAATATCGCCAAAATATCCGGTAGATGATAAGAGTCGTTCCCAATTGCCATCTTTTAATTCCAGGACAACACTTTGTCCCGATAACTCTCCGGTATAATTATAACCGCTGACAAATACTCTACTGCCATCCTGGTTGCCGTCAATATCTACCAGATCCACATCCGTTCCGCTCTCCATTTTTGTAAAGGTCGAACCGTCATAGTGGACTATGGAACCGTTGAGACCGACAAAATACATATTCGATGAAGATTTGCCCCATAAAGCAAGAGCAGAAGCATCTATTCCCATTTCGTGAAATCGATATAATGTCCAACTGCTACCGTCATAATGAACGGGATAGCCGTAAGATATCATCCATATGTCATTTTCATCAAAATAGTAAATGCCGAATTTTGGATCTGCGTTTACTATACACATCAGATTCCACTTATCGCCATCCCATTTTGCGGCATTGTAAGTTCCGCTGTCAGTTTCGATATTTCCCACGACCCAGATGTTGTTCTCATTCACAATCCAGACATCTCTCAGGATACTGCTATAGTTGCCAAGAGTGTTGATCTCCCAAGCGAATTCGTGGCTGGTGGTGTCCATGGTATGTACAGAAATCAGATCTGATTCCGACATAGTCTTACCGTTCTTCAGGAAGCGGACACGGCAGATGTAGTCGGTATCGGGCGTCAGGCCTTCATCAATAATCAAAGTGTCGTCGTCATGGCAAGTGTAGGTTGCCACGGTCGAGTCGTCCCGGTCGAGCGCGAAGGCGCTGACATCCCCGGAATCCGGCAGGGTGACATTCAGGACTACTGAAGTACAGAATATATCTTCGACGGTCAGATAGATATCGTAGTCCGGTTGTTCGGTCGGACACTCCTTGCAGGACATGGCGCAGATAGCAACGATGATCAGTAAGATGGTGGACATTGCAGTTTTGGCTTTCAGGTTGTTGTCAGAGGGCATCGTTTTTCCTTTTTACTATTTTCATGGTTGAAAGTACGCTCATTTTTAGGTAATTTCAACCACGTTGTTTTCCCGACAGAGTCGGGATGCATCACCCCGCACCGAAATCGCGAAGTCGCACACCGAGCGATGGAAGGCGCGGGGATTTATTGGAATGTTCAGTCGCATATCTGCCTCCCTATATTGTTTGTTCATTTTCATCTTAGTTTATATTTTTTCTCAAAAATGGTTTTACCAGCCTGTCCGTCGAGAAGAAGACATTTGTTGTAAACGCACCTCTCCCGCATGAGTTGTTCATGGAAAATGAGAGACACTTTTTGCAGACCGTAACAGAGTCTGACTTGAGAATGGGAAGATTTTTTGTTCTTTCTTCCGGGACAACAGAATATAACATCGCTTCAACTTTGAAAATAAATTGTTTGACGATTCTATCTGATGAATATCGATTCCAAAAAGCGTTTCAACTTGAAGTTTCGGAAGCCGGAGAGGTCAACCTTCGCTTCTACTTCCCATCCCAGTGTTAATGAATATTTTCATTATACAGCCTAAACGGCTAAAAGTCAATAATTATCTTAAGTAAAGAAAAAATAACCACGAATTAACAGGGTACTATGCCAAAGGAGGGGAATAGACACGAATTCTCTTAACTGTGTTTACCCGTGTCAACCTGTGGCGAAAAAATCTCTGTGCCCTCTGACCCTCTGTGGTGAATCTCTTCTTCCTCGCTCACCGGGGCAGAATCCCTCTCAGCGCGTTGTCTTTGATGGACTGCGAGAAAACAACCTGCAAAGCCATCGCGATCGTTCCTTTGATACAGGCGGTGTTTCGCAATTCACCTTGAACGATTATCGTCGGCTGAAACGGAATCGCGCCCATGATCTCAGCGACGAATTCTTTCGTCCGCTTTAGTAAATACGGCGAGCTTTCGATGATCTTCCCGCTCAGTATGATCATATTCGTATTGAGTGTCTTGATGAGGTTGGAACAAACGACAGCGATCAGCCGCGCATATTCATTTAACGTTTCGATAGCCTGTGCCGGAAGTTCGGCTTCATCCTTTCCGATGGATTCAAGAACAAGCGAATCATCGTTCGAGGATAAGTATAAACTTTTCCTGAGCGTATTCATCAGGCGCTCTTCCACGAACATCTCGCCGACATATTTTTGATCGGAATAGAGCATCTTGAATTGCGCCTTTTCGGCAATCAGGTGTCCGAGTTCGAGGTAACCGATCTCGCCCGCGCTTCCGTTCCTGCCGCGCAGGAGTTGCCCTTCGACGATGATTCCGGCGCCGATACCTTCACCGATCCAGATATAGACTAAGTTCGATTCGTCCTTGCCGGAACCGAGCAGAAATTCGCCCAGCGCCATCATGTTCACGTCGTTGTCGATGAAAACCGGAACGCGGAACCGGTCGGCAAATCTGTGCGCGAGCGGTTGGCTTCCCCAGCCTTGGATCGTATCGGCAAATATCAGCTGGCCTTTATCGTAATCGATGAAACCGGGAACGCCTATGGCGATGCTGATGAGTTTTTCCGGTTTGATGTCATTGTGCGAGATCAGAAGATCGATCTTAGTGAAAATGGATTCCAACGCATCGTCGATTGATAAACCGGCGGGATATGCAACCATCTCGCTGTCAACGATCTGTGAATCCAGATTCGCCAGCGCGATGGTTGCGCTTTTGCGGCGGATTTCCACACCAATGACATAGCCATTGTCCGGGTTAATCCGGATCAGGAACGGTTTTTTCCCGCCTTTTTTCGTCGATTCGCCCTTGCCGACTTCCAGAATAAAACCGGCATCGGTGAGCCGGCTGACGATCTCAGAAACGGCGACTTTGGAAATGCGCGTCCGTCTTGCCAATTCGATGCGCGAGATCAAGCCTTCCGACTTGATGAGGTTCAGGATCCGCACCTCGTTCAGTTCCTTGAGGAACTGGGAATTGACTCTTTTTTGCATCTTACTCGTTTATCGATTCCTCCGTAACTTGTTCACCTACCGGATGATCGCCATTTTCCGCGTCTGTAAATTCGATCCAACCTGTAGTTGATAAAAATAGATGCCCGACGGAACCTGCTCAGCGTTCATCTGAAATGAATGAAATCCGGCTTCTATTGTTTGTTCGGGAATTTCCAGGATCTCGTTTCCTTTCAGGTCGAATACTTTCAGCGAAATTTTCTGACGCGCATCTATCCGAAACGGAATGATCGTGCAGGCATTGAACGGATTCGGATAATTCTGTAAAAGCGAGAAAGTCTTCGGCATCGAACTTGCCGGTCTTTCCTTATGAATGCCGAGAAAATATTCTTCCGGACGATTGGATTTGAGCAACATCACCGCGTCGGCAAACACGAATCTATTATCGATTCCAAGATTGCTGATCTGGATGATACACTGACCTGTTCCTTCACTGAAATGGAAATCGCCGAGTTTCGTCCATTTGGAATCGCCACTGAGCGTTTGGTTGATCCTAATCGTATCAATCCCATTTTGATGATAAACGACAAACGGCACACGGGTCGTGGCATAAGCCTGTTGAACGACGAATGCGTAAACTTCATACCAGCCGGTTTTGGGAATATCAGCAACATAGTCGAGTTGTTCAACGCCGGTTGTTCCGGCATATAAACAGCCATCGTGATAACCGGGAACGCCGGAGTAACTTTTCCAACCTGAAGTTTTCACGACGGATAAATTAGTCTCATCGATGATCAATGTGGGAATTCGCCAGTCGTCCGCTCTTCCCGGAATGGCGACTTTTTCAGGATAAACGACCGCTTTCAATGTATCGAGAAATTCGGCAATTGTCTGATGATACCAGATGACGTGCCCGCTCATGCCGCGATTGCGCACCGAGTCGATTTCCGCGAACAGATTGTCGGGCGTGATTGTCACACCGTTGGTAACAATCGCGATCCCTGGACACATTTTCGACACATCGGTGACTTTTTGTTGGTTTCGGTTAAGATCGTAGAGAAAATTAGGTAAATAGGAATAATATAGTTGCGGTGAAACGACATCCAGATTCCCGTCATTGATCCACGGCGCCCAATCCTGACAGAAATTATCGTAGCCCCATGTATATGGAAGCGGCGCATTGCTGACGATGACATTTGGATTTACCGCTTTCACCGAATCGTAAAGGTTTGCCATAAATTCCGTTAGTTCATCGGCACGCCATTTCATCCATGTTGCGTCGTAAATATTGTCCGGCGGCGCCGTTCCTTTTTCTGATTGATAAAGCGATTTGGTGTAATCGTCGAAACCGCAGTCGAGTTCGGGATAACGAACCCTGTCCAATTCGATTCCATCGACGTCGTATTTGCGGGCGACTTCCTCGCACATATCGATCAGGAATTGCTGAGCGTCGGGATTCGAATGAGCAAGCCAACGATAAACGATCGTTCCGTCTGCGACAAATACCCCTGAACCGTCGCGTTTTTTAGCGAACCAATTCGGACGCGCAAGATACAAATCCTGATTGACAAAACTTCCCGATTCGTAAGTCGCGGCGAATCCAGCTTCGAACCACGCACAGATTTCCAGACCGTTACGATGTCCTTCGGCGATTATTTCCTGCAGAAAATCGCGCCCTTCCGCCAGACGTGGATCGGTATAAAGCCCGGTCAATTCATGGAAAACGTTACTTTGGAAATACGGATAGCCGAACCGCCAGACATCGACATAAACGGTGTTGAGATTGTGTCCCGCCAGCAAGTCCATTGTTTGCGCGATTTCGTCTTTTGTCGGAGGCGTCGCACTCGCCCAAGCCAACCAGACACCGCGTAGTTCGGGCGTCCCGGCGATGAGAATCACCGGTAAAAGTGAAACGACCAACAATTTCACTAAACGACACACAGAAGCCACACTCCGATCAGGCGTTTTGATAGTGCGTCATTTCAGCAACATCATTTTGTGTGTTGCCAGGGTTTTACCGTCGGCGATCAACCGGTAGAAATAAACGCCGGCGGACAATCCCGCGCCATCGAATTTGACTGTATATTTCCCGGCGGATCGATATGAATTTCCCAGCGTCTTTATGCATCGGCCTTTCAGGTCGAATACTTCGATACGAACGGTCGCCGGATGTGAAAGGCTGAAACCGATCACCGTCGTTGGATTGAACGGATTCGGATAATTCTGTTCTAAGCGAAAATCGTCGACGACCGCCGGTGATTTCCGGACAGCCGATCCTTCGCCTTTGATCTGCAAATCTTCCGTGTCATTCGGCAACATACCTGTACCCAGACTATCGGCGTAGAAATATTGCGTGAACGTAACGCCGTTACCGACCGGATTTCCGTCGGGGAAAGTGCATAACACGTTCCCGCCTGTTTTATCCTCGGCGACATACAACATCATTTTCACGGCGGTGAAATCAGTTCCCAAGCCTTTCGCGTTTCGCGCCACACCGATTTCCGTCAGGCCGCTGTCGCCTTCGTTAACGACACACATCGCGCCGTAGTTGATATCAAATCCTTCGATCGCCGTATTCGCCCACGAACTGCCATTCCATTTGTAAACTTTACCGGTCGTCCATTCGGCAACATTCCACGGATCGAGTTGAACGACAACGTCGGCATTAAAAGGCAAACTCGCCACACCGCCGGCCGTTTCCGGAGGTGTCACACTTCCATTCGAGCCGTTTGGATCGAGATCGAAAGCGCAATAGAGTTTGTTCGTCAACGTCTGATCGAACAGCGTGTGTCCCGTGACGCCGAAGAAAACGATATTCGGTCCCCAAGTCGCATAAAGATCGTGACTGTTGCTCGTCCCAACTTTATCATAATAAAAATATTCCTTGTTCTTGCCGTCAATAGCAACTGCCGTTGTGCCGGTTTCGCGCGAAGTCCGGATTTTAAGAAGGCTGTCGAGATTGACCGATGCAATAGCATTGACGCCTGTCAGAACGATCATTGAATGTCGTTTCGAATCGTAACTCAGCGCACCGGAGCAATTATTATTCGGGACCATCGTATTGCCCTGATAAGCGAGCATCAGCGTGTCGGAATTATTGCCAAAATAATCGAATGTCACAGTTCCAAGTTCGTCTTCAAAATAGCGCGCGGCTTTGATAGCGTTCGTTGAAAATCCATTCATGACAAAAAGCAGATTATATTGTCCGATATCCAAATGCCGCACAACACTTGCTCCGGTTGCAAAGATCGTATCGGGAACGGAAGCGATCACGGCTCCGTCATTGGCGATAAGGCGTGTTGGTGGAGTCGAATTGCCTGCGCCGTCGATCCAGATGTTTCCGCCCGGTGAAACGGGTGAAATGCCATGTCTGGCGCTGTTGATCGATGGCAAAGTGATAAGGTGATCGACGGCCGCCTGACCGGTCGCATCGGTTTTTAAGACTACCATTTTGTCGCTTTCGTAAGCCGCAGAATAAAGCCAGACATCGTTTCCCGAACCGGAGACAGCGAACGAATCACCATATCGAACGCCATCCATCGCGTTGTTGAAAATGACGACCGGTTCGGCGTCTTCATTATCCCATCTGTATATTTTAAAAGTCGATCCCGTCGTAAATAGCGGCGCACTTAAATTGCATACATAGATTCTCCCATCACCATCGACATCGATCAGGTTTATCTCATATGTTCCGCCGGTAATGCCGGTCGTTTTCAAAGCGCCGATCGAATCACCCGTCGCAGCGCTGAGAATAATCACCTGCGCGGTTCCTTTTCGCGTTGCCACCAGAATGTGGTCGGTCTTTGGGCTATACACCAATCCGCGAGTCACGTCGCTGGATGATACGCCCATGATATATTGATAACTCGCCCAATTCAAGAAATACTGACCGGCGAAGGTTGTTCCTGCCACGAGCAAAATGGCTAATCCGATTATACTCTTTCTCATTATTCTATCTCCTTCACTTAAATTTGAAATCTAAAATTTGATATTTGCAATTTGACATCATGTAATCTTCAATTTTCCCCAAAATACCATCTCACGCCAATCGCGAGATTCCATGTCTGAAAACCCGATACGCCGTCCAACTCGATATGCTCCTGCAATGTCGGCCAGAGACTTCCGACGACCAACCGATAATTTGCGCCGAAATCGAGACCGATTCTTCCAAGCGTGATTTCAACGCCCGCGCCTGCTTTAAACGCCCAGTTCCACTCTTCCAGCCGACGTTCGGCAATATAAGGAACGGCATTGACCGAATCTGCGGCAACTTCCCCGCGAATGCCTTTCCAGTAATGCGGACCGGCGGCGATATTTATGTAAGGTTTGAAAATGGAAAACTCCGCAATCGGATAACGGCCGTTCACTAAAAAACCGATGTGTTCGAGCGAGAGATCCAGTTTTCCTTTGGGATAACCAGACAGATTTTCACGCTCGAAGCGGCTGAGTTCTACCTGACCTTCAATAGTCCAACCGTTTTCTCTCTGTTTTCCGATCGAAATGTTCAGGTTCGGTGCCGGCTTGAACCAGTTTTTCAGGTCGGAAGCGGGAATCGAATAAATCCCGTTCACCGCGACGCTAACGGATTCGGGCGAACGCCCAAATGCACAACTTGCCATCACGATTGTCAGCATGAAAATTTGCTTTAAATGTTTATTCATAGCGATTCTAATATTTGAATGTTAATCCGAACGTTAACTGACTGGTAGATTTCAATGGATACCAACGATAACTGTCTTTCGGGAAATCGAACAGATCGCCAAGTTTTCCGCCGTCCATATAATATGTGAACTGATAGGCGATGTCCAAATCCATTGACGGCGACAGATAAAACCGCATTCCAACCGTCGGTGTGACGAAGAAGAGTTTTCCTTTCTTCGGCGGAGCGAAATGCGTTATCTGAATTTGGTACTCATAATCGTATTCGACGGTATTGCTGTCCAAACCGAAAACTTCCCGGAGAAGTTCAAGGTTGGTTTTCATCGCCGCGCTGGTTGTGTCCCAATGAAACGTCTTCGTCCAGTCTTCGAGCATCTTGATATTTCGACGGTAAACGTTGACACCAAAGTTGCAGTCGGCGAAAAACCGGACATTCTTCATTAGGTCTTTGTGATATTCCAATCCGAGGGAAAGCATCGTTTCGCCGAGAGTCTGTCGCGGATCAAAATCAGCAAGAAAAGTCGTGTCATTCTTAGTATAATGCAGTTTGCCATTACTTTTCGTAAAGGAACCAACATTATCTAAAAAGTCAACATATCGCTGATCCCAATAATCCCAGTTCCATTCGTCGAGAACACTGTCTTGTGTCAGATAATGCGTATTGTATCCTACGCGGAAAGTGATGTCGAAATTCTTTGTCAGCCGACGATTGAATTGCCCGGAAAAACCGAAACCGGTGGACTTTTCGACGCGATAAGCGGAATTTTGAACAATCCCGGCTGAGTTGAGTCGGATCTTCACCGGATTATCCTGAGCCTGTACGACGGACAGAACGGAAATGAGAAATGTTCCGGCGATTGCAAATTGAAGGATTTTTCGAATAAATCGTTTGGCTGTCATTTATAACTCCGTCGAGAGCGTGTACCGGATGGTGTTTTCAAGATAGCGATGATTCGCATACGCCATGTCAAACTGGAATTTTTTCGTTTGGTAAACGAAACGAACGCCGAGACCGAGCGTCAGATTTTCGTTGTCGTAGCCGAGTTTGTAACCGCCTCTTAAAATCAGTAAATTTCGGATTGACGCTTCCGCTCCCAGATGTATGTGTTCCTCCTGATCGTTTGGATGAACTGCTTCCGCCAACAACGTTACGTGCGTCGGCGAATCGATCTCGCCGAAAACCTCGCCAGAGATGCCAAGTTTCAGCTGTTGCGGCATCTTGAATTTTTCGTAATAATATTTGGTCTCAAGGCCAAAATTCTGAAGGAACGTCCCGATTCTCAATGAGTTGAATCCTGTCCGGTAAACGAATCCAAGATCCATCACGGCGTTATCAGCATAATATTCCGAGATCGTCTCGCGGACGTATTTCAGCGTCGTACCAAATGTGAATTTATCGGTCAATTGCCGCGCATAAGTCAGCCCGAGCGAATAAGCGTTCGCCGAGAATTTTCCCATCGAAGCGTACGAGCCGAATTCATCCGCAGTCAAATTGCGCGTCTGTTCCATCTCGCCAAAATTAAAATAAACCGCCTGAAAGCCGAACGTTCCGATCATGGGAATTTTCCGTGTGATTCCCATCGCCTGATGACTCGTCTGTAAATACCAACTTCCGATCGTTAATGTTGCCGATGTACGATTTTCCGAAAGCGCGATCAGAGCCGGATTGATGAAAAGTCCGTCCGCTCCGGCATTTGTCAGACTGATGCCAGTTTCGCCAAGACCGACAGCGCATGAAGCAACTGGCACTTCCAAGAAAACGAAACCGGTTGTTCCGGTCTTGCGGAAATTATCGCCTAATACCGAAGAAACGCCGCCAATCAGGAATGCCATCATCATAAAGAGGGCGAACAATTTCTGCGTAATTTGTCCGATCTTTCTTTTTTCGCTCATTCGATTCTTTTGGTGATTCATGATCAATTCACGATGGCAAATTTTCCAGATGTTGTCTGCCCGTCCGGTGTTTCGATGTGATAAAAATACAAACCGCTTTTCACGTATTGCCCGTAGTCGCTGATCTGATTCCACATGGCGACTCCGGAGTTCGCGTCGGAATGATGAATGGTCTTTACGAGATCGCCTCTGAGCGTGAAAATCCGGACTGTACATTCAGTGGGAATATTGACGAACTGGATTTTCTTTTCATCGCCGACGCGTGTAAATCCGGACGAAATAAAGAACGGATTCGGAACGACGACGACGTTTTCAAGCGATCCTTTTCCTTCGGTCGGCATAAGCGTCGTAAAAAAGGAACTCGTCGTACGGTTCGCGAAAATCGACGATTCCAGCGATGGAACGGAAACCGCCGGATCGATCTCCCATTGCGCGTGTCCGCCGTCGTAACTGGTAACGGAATAATAGTAGCCATAACCGAGCGCGACCTGATTATCAACGAAAAGATATTTCGACGAATCGGAACTCCAGAACTGGACGCTTTTAACCGGAATATCGGCGATCTGTATCCAAGGCCCGAACGGATAACGCCCCGACCGATAAATACGGTAACCTGCCACGTCCGGGACGCCCTGATGTGGATCGTTAACGTTCTCTACATTGTCGGAAAACGAAATCACGTTTCCGATGGAGCCGCTAACTTTAGAAAGCCCAACACTAAAAGTTGGACCGGGCGGCGGCATCGGAACACGGAACTGATGTTCGTAATTGAATGTAACCCGCGCGCTTAAATAAGCACTCGCCGAATCGACTGCCTGTTGGACGACGTTTGGGTCAGTTTCAATGATTGCCCGTTCGTAATCCATTCCACCGACAAATTCCGCAATAATCACCTCGATCGAATCCTGACTGCGCTGACGGATCGTGAACGGCCCCAACGAGATATTGGCGTAAACCCGGTTATCTCGCATTCGCGTATCTGTCGGATCGTCAAAAGCCTGACCCTGAGCCAGCAAAAGCGGATTTTTCATCGCGGCATATTTATTGGTCAAGCCGGAAACACCGGAAAACGGCCCTTCATAATCGCCGGTTAACGGTGCAACCGACCATGAAAAACCGTTGATATGGTTTTCTTCGCCCGTATTGTCTTTGGAAATTTTCAGGAATTTAATACCCATGATCGCCGGGGCGAGAAACTCGGTCTTTTCCTCGTTCTCCCGAGTAAACGGATTGTACTGCAACCACTTGTAAAAATCAAAACTCTCCGATTCGGACGTCGATCGAAAATCGCCCGCCCACGCCGTCAGCAATCTGGAGTCGGCATCCCATCGGCTGTCGGTGTTTTTGGCGCCGGGCAAAAAGTTGGGATTCGTGTAAAGCCAACCACGGTAATTCGGTGAAATGGCGTAAGAAAAGAGCAGATAGGCGTTCGTCAGTCCCTTTGCTTCCGTCGGATGCCTCTTGATAACGTATCGGACGATAACATAATCTTCGTCCGCGCGACTGCCCGACCATTGCCGGACAGTTCGCGTGATTAAAACCGGAAGCTTTTTATTTTCTTCCTTATCATCAACGTATTGCGGATCTTTTTCAAGAATAGTCTCGATCACTTCCTCAGCTTCGTTCGGATCGGTTTGCAGATAATAATTCTCGCCGTTTGCCCATTTTTTTGCGTGCTTCAAAACGTGAATATGCTTGGCGCTTAATTGTGAACTGACATTCCGGTCGCCGTTGATACAGAAGTCTAACCAACTGGCGACCGTGTCGGGATTTTCCGTCCGCAAAGAACTGAGGAAGAAACCGCCAGACATTAAATATGTATAGGTTCCACCCACGAGCGTGTTGATATCACATCCCGGCCAATCGAGTCCCGGCTTTACATAGCGCCAATCGTAAAGCGGCGCGCATTCCTGTCCATAATGAAAAGAATGCCAGAGCCTGCCTCGGTTCAATTCGATGACCTGCGCCTGCAATATCGATAGATTAAAGAAGACGCTGACGATGAATAAAACAGCGACGAGTTTATAGATTATCAGTTCTGACTTTTGACTGTGTCGCTCGATAAAATTATCTGTTTTCATTTTAAAAATCCAATCCAACGGTGAAATAGATTTCGCGCGGGATGTTTTTATAGACCTGAAAATTGTTGAAAATGTGGTAATCACGGTTCGGTGCGTTGTCGGCGTCCGCGTAGGTCACACTACGTTTGACCCAGCGCGTCAGTTCGTCGTAACTGGAAAAAGGCGTCAGTTGTTTGTTGTTGAATAAGTTCAAAACGCGAAAGTTGACGATGAAATTTATTCCTTGAACGGCTATTCGCTTTTCCATCTGAAAATCGGTTGAGGATTCCATTGGATACCGGCGGTTGCTTTCGACTACGTACTCTGTCTGATAGTCCGGTGACCACGAATAACCCAATCCGCTGGAAACGCGATAAATCAGACCCAGCGTCGAATTCTCAAATGGGAAAATCCCGAAAACCTTGACGCCTGCCTGTCGCGGAAACGTGTAACTCACCGAGCCGTTGAACCGGTGCGTTCTGTCTTCTGACGAGAGAATATCGGTCGCAGTGAACGAATATCTCTGCGTCATGTCATCCGTCATTTCTTCACGGTATAAATAGACGCCGTGATTGCCGTTTGTCGTCTGACTCAGCGTATAAGAAAAACGGTAACGCAGGCGGTTTACGTCGCGGTTGGAAAACGTAATCTCTACGCCCTGTGACGTGCCATAACCGCTGTTGTTATAAGTGATATATGTTCCCTTTGCCCAATCGTAATATGTACGCATACTTCCCGCAGACGTCTCAACAAAAACAGACGAAACCTGATTTTTCAGATCGTTGTAATACGTTACGACATCGAGTTGATGCGTTCCCCAGAGATTTTGCTGTAAACCGACTTCATAGTTGATGCTGAGTTTCGGTTCAAGATTCGGATTGCCGTAAATCCCCCAGCCGTGATTGGTCTGATTATCCAAGGCTTGCCGGATGATTGGCATCGAGCGGAAATGGCCGTACTGGACGCGAAATGCCGTCTTATCGGAAATCGGGAATGAAAAACCGATGCGCGGAGAAAGCGTTACATAAGTTTTTGAGTTATACCATTTCGGTATTCCGATCCCGTCCGCAAAACCTTCGTACTCCGCCTGATAGAACAGGTTATAACGATCAACCGGTACTTTTCCGCCAAAATTATAAGCGTCGGCTCGCACTCCAAGATTTGCAACCATTCCGGCGAACTCGATCTTATCCTGAATGTATGCCGCCGCATATTTCGTTTTGGCTTTATAATTCGTTCCAAATCCGGTCCGCCAAATGAACGAAGAAACCGTCTCGGACGATGAGGCGTTGTAATCCTGATCCATCAGCCAGGCTTCCGCGCCGACTTTGAACAGGTTCGAATTTGTCACCTGTGACGAAAAACTCGCCTTCGCCTCGTAATAATCCGTGATCGACGCTTGATTGTAGAGCGAGCACCACGTGTAATAATCGCGGTAATTTTCAAACCAAGAACCACGTTCTTCCAACTCGCGTTCGGCCTTTTTTCCCTGTTGAACTTCCTGAGCATCTTTTTCGATCCCAGGTGTCGGCACCTGCACGACGTACAGAATTTCGCTTTGGTGCGTCATTGAAGTTTCGAGAAAGGTCTTACTGGAAAAAAGGTATTTGTAATTTAGACTTTGTGCCAAAACACGCTCTTCGCGAGGCGCGTCATAAACCAGCGTATATTTTCGCTTTGCTCCATAACTTCCCCAAAGTCCCGCCCATCGAACATCATCGGAACCGGAGCCGATGCCAGAGTAATAATATTGATACATGTTCGTCATTTTGAACTGGTGGCTTGGATTTGGTCGATAGGATAAAACGAGTGAGAAGTTATTGACTTTTTGGTTCTTTTCCACTGTCGGAAGACGAGTCGGTTTCGTCTTGATTTCGCCGGATAAGAAGAAACTCAATTTTTCAGCATCCATGCCAAGCGGTCCGCCAAAGCTAAAAAGAACACGTTTATACCATTGTTTTCGATAGTCGTAAACACCCATGATGTTCTTTGAATTTTTCGACTTTTCAAAGACCCACACTTGAGCCGTCGAATCATAACCTCCCAATAGAACGGGATCGCCTGTCGGCGTATGGTTTTTCACCCAAAGATTGTAGTTCTTCACGGCTTTGGCATAATCGACCGCACCCGTCGAATCCTGAAAATACGGATCGGCATACCAACTCTCAATATTTCCCCAATTCTGCCACTCAAACTGATCGTGCGAATAGACGTAATCGCCCCAGTGATATTGCCCCGGCGGACGAACTTCAACACGCAGACCGCCGGAAAAATGCGCGCCGCCTTCTTTCGTCACAACTTTAATGACACCGGACTGCGCGTTTCCATATTCTGAGCTGAAACCACCGGAAATGACTTCCATCTGGGAAACTGCCAGCGGATTGACTTCATACTTCCACGAATTATCACCTTTGTCGTTCATCCCACCAAATGCCGTTGCACCCGTGTTTGTCGTCATAGATTTGATGCCGTTGACCGAATAATTGATCTCGTAGCCATCGCCGCCGCGAATGCTGATCGTTCCGTCGGCATTTTTATTGACGCCCGCAGTCAGTTCGAGCACATTACGCAGACCGGTGACCGGCAAATTCTCGACGTCTTCCGATTGAAAATGAACCGATGAGGAAGTTTTGTCGGCTTCAACGATCGGACGTTGTGCAATAACCGTCACGACTTCACCGAGATCGATCGCAGCCGATTCCATTTCGATGTTGATCGTCGTCGTCCGATCGATATTCACAACAACATCTTTGACGGTGACACTTTTGTAACCCATGTAAGTGAACATGAGCGTGTGACCGCCCGGTGAGACGTTTAAAATCACATAGAAGCCGTTGAGATCGGAAGCCGCACCGGAATTTGTTCCCTGAACGATGACATTGACACCGATCAACGGTTGTCCGGTGCTTTTATCGTGAATCTGCCCTGCAATTTTTCCAGATAATTGCGCACTCAGGATAGACGGAATCGCCATTAAAGCCAGAATCACAACCGTCTTTCGCATCCATCTCAGCAAGCAAACACCATTAGTTAGTTCATTCATCTAAATAACAGTGAAAACTACTTCTAAAACCTGATATAAGTCAATAGGTTTTTATACAAACCGATTGAGATTTCTTCTTTCAATTCAATGTATTAACTTAATCCGTTTTTCGATATGAAGATGAATAGTTCAACCGACGTACGGATCATCCGGAAGGAACAATCTATGAAACGTGCATACCTCGCAGTCGCCTCTTTGCTCATACTTGGATTTACAACCAGCCATTCTGAGACCGCCCGGGAAATCATTAAAAAATCCGAAAACAACCTTCGTGCGAATTCCAGTTTGATGACGTTTTCCATGACCATCGTCAAACCGGAATGGTCGCGTTCGATTAAAATGAAGGCGTGGTCACTCGAACCCGATTTTGCATTGATCTACGTGATGGAACCGGCGCGCGATAAAGGATCGACGACGCTCAAGCGGAAAAACGAAGTCTGGAACTGGATTCCCGCCGCCCAGAAAGTGATCAAGATTCCACCTTCAATGATGCTTCAGTCGTGGATGGGTTCTGACTTTACCAATGACGATCTCGTGCGCGAGGCGTCGGTGATCGACGATTACACACATCGCCTGCTCGGTTCGCAAAAGATCGACAAATACGACGCATGGAAAATCGAATCCATTCCTCTGCCATCAGCGGGAATTGTCTGGGGAAAAATCATCTCGTTCATTTCAAAAGGCGACTATCTGCAAATCTGCGCCGAGTATTATGACGAAGACGGAACGTTGGTCAAGGTTTTTAAAGGCAGTCAGGAAAAAACCTTTGGCGACAGGAAAATTCTCAGCCACTGGGAAATGATTCCAACCGACAAACCCAATAATAAAACCATTCTTGAGTATCTCGACGCCAAATTCAACATCGACATCCAACCGGCATTCTTTTCCGAACAAAACATGAAGCGCGTCAGGTAATTCATGAAATTATATGTTCAACTGGCTTGGCGAAACCTTTGGCGGAACAAGCGGCGGACACTCATTGCGGTTTCTTCGGTTTTCTTTGCCGTATTTTTTTCCGTGGTCATGCGATCCATGCAAAAAGGAAGCTACGATTACATGATTTACACTTCGGTTAGCACATTCACCGGCTATGTTCAGGTTCACGGAAAAGAATTTTGGGATAAGCGGAGTCTGGATCAAAGCATGACCATCGAGCCGTCGATCGTTCAGCAGTTCCGTGAAATTCCGCATGTTACCGCAGTCGTACCGAGGTTGGAATCGTTCAGTCTTATTTCATATGGTTCCGCCACAAAGGTCGCATCCGTTGTCGGCATCGACCCGGAACATGAAGATCAAATGACAAATCTGAAATCCAAATTAACTTCCGGAACATATTTAGCCGACACTTCACAGGGCATACTGCTCGCCGAAGGACTCGCGAAAGTCCTGAAAGTGTCAATCGGCGACAGTATCGTTTTGTATGGGCAGGGATTTCAGGGAGCGACAGCCGCCGCACTGATGCCGGTCACCGGAATCGTCAAATTCAATCTTCCAAATTTAAACACGTCTCTCATTTATATCAGTCTTCCGACGGCGCAATGGCTCTTTTCAGCGCCGGATCGCATCACGTCACTCTCGTTCATGATCGATAATATCCGGCATCTCAAATCCGCCACGCGAAATATTTCCGCTCTTACTGACAGCCGATACGAAGTCATGACATGGGATAAAATGATGCCTGAACTCGTGCAATACATCGAAGCGGATAATTCCAGCGGCATCATCATGTTACTAATTTTGTACGTCGTCATCGGTTTCGGAATTTTCGCGACAGTTATGATGCTGACAAACGAGCGCATCCGCGAGTACGGCGTACTGATTTCCGTCGGCATGAAAAAAGCACGACTGATATTCGTCACAATCCTGGAGACCATTTTTATTTCGTTCATGGGGGTTATTTCCGGTTCAATCGCGAGTCTTCCGATCATTTTTTATTATATCAAAAATCCTATTGTTCTAACCGGAAAGACGGCGGAAGTGATGCTGTCATTCGGTTTCGAGCCAATTTTACCATTCAATATTTCAGCCGGGATGTTTCTCGAACAGATTTATACGGTTCTCATCATTGCGCTTTTTTCGGCGATTTATCCTTACGTTTTCATTCAAAAATTAAAACCGGTCAAAGCCTTGCGCGGATAGAAAAGGAATTTTCAGATGCTAATACAACTTGCATGGAAGAATCTCTGGCGGAATAAAAAGCGGACAATCATTGCCGCCTCGTCAATCTTTTTTGCGGTTGTGCTTTCTGTTTTTATGCGTTCCGGGCAAAAGGGCAGTTTCGACTATATGATCCACATGACGGTCAGTTCGCAAACCGGCTATATTCAGGTGCATGGCAAGGATTTCTGGGATAAACGCTCACTGGATCAAAGCATCGTAATCGATTCAAAAGAACAGAAACAGTTTCGGGAAATTCCAAACGTCACATCCGTCGTTCCCCGGCTGGAATCGTTCTCGCTGATTTCATTCGGTTCGGCGACAAAAGTCGCTTCTATTATCGGAACCGAACCGATATCGGAAGACCAGATGACACGGTTAAAATCGAAAGTCATCGCCGGAACTTATCTCGACAATACATCCGATGGAATTCTCGTCGCCGAAGGACTTGCCAGACTTTTAAAGATCAGCGTCGGTGACAGCATTGTCCTGTTCGGTCAGGGTTATCAGGGCATGACCGCCGCCGCTCTATTACCGGTCGCCGGTATCGTCAAATTCAACTTTCCTGCTCAAAACGAAAAATCCGTCTATCTCAACCTACCTACTGCGCAGTGGTTATTTGCCGCTCCCGACCGCATCACTTCACTTTCATTCATGATCGGGAATATCCGCTATCTGAAACCGGTCACAGGCGAAATCCGATCCGTATGTGGCGATCGGTTCGAGATCATGACGTGGGAAGAAATGATGCCTGAACTCGTTCAAATGATTCAGAGTAAAATAGCCGCCGCGTCGATCATGCTGATGATTTTATATCTTGTCGTTGGATTTGGAATCTTTGCGACTGTCATGATGTTTACTAACGAACGCTTGCGCGAATTCGGGATGCTGATTTCTATCGGAATGAGAAAAATCCGGCTGATTTGGGTAACATTCATTGAGACGATTTTTATATCGTTCATCGGCGCTACCGCAGGCTCGATCGTTGGATTTATTATTGTATTTTACGGAATGCGGCATCCAATCCACCTTACGGGCGAAACCGCTGAGATGATGCTTTCGTACGGATTCGAACCGCTTCTCACATTCGACATCACGCCGGCACTTTTCACAGATCAGGTCGTTATCGTCACGATCATCGCTTTAGTATCGGCAATTTATCCGCTGATGTTTATCCGGAGATTAAAACCGATCAAAGCTTTACACAGTTTATAATAAGGAAATTGCACATGTTGATTCAACTTGCTTGGAAAAATATCTGGCGAAATAAAAAGCGAAGTCTGATTATTCTTTCCGCCATCGCCATCGGATTGACGTGCGGTCTTTTCGTTTCCGCTGTCATGTACGGCATGTGGGACACGACGATCCGCAACACGATCGATAAGGAACTCGGTCATTACCAACTTCACTCGAACGAATACAAAGCGGAAAATCTCATCACCAACTACATCCCGAACGGCGAAACTGTTATCGATTCACTACAAATGCAACCGGCGGTAGTCGCTGTTTCCGGCCGAACGATTATCGAAGGAATCGCCGCTTCGCCTACTTCATCGGGTGGCGTGCGGATCATCGGCATCGATCCGCCGGATGAACAGAAAGTCACGACGCTTTATCAATACATGAAGCAAGGCACTTATCTCGACACCGTCAAAGCGAACACAATTATCATCGGCGAAAAACTCGCTGAAAAACTCAACCTGAAATTAAATTCCAAGATCGTTCTCAGTTTCCAGGGACTCGATGAAAGCATCGTTTACAGCGCGTTCCGGATTCAGGGAACTTTCAGTTCGGAATCTTCCGCATTCGATGAAACGACCGTCTTCGTTCGACAAACGGATCTATTCGCCCTGCTCAATCATCCGATAATTTTCCATGAGATTGCCGTTCGGTTGGATTCCGATAAAGAACTCACAGCAATCTCCGGACAAATCCAGCAAAATTTTCCCGGTTTAAAAGTCGAAACATGGCGCGAACTCGCTCCCGAACTCAATATGGTTAACGACATGATGTCAATGTACCTGTACATTTTCCTCGGGATTATTCTTCTCGCGCTCCTGTTTGGAATCACCAACATCATGCTCATGTCCGTTCTGGAGCGGGTGCGCGAATTCGGAATGTTGATGGCAGTTGGGATGAAACGGATCAAGGTGTTTTTCCTTGTCATTTTTGAGGCGATCGCGCTGTCACTTGCTGGAGGCGTCATCGGTATCATCTTCGGATCGATATTGACGGCAATTTTCGCACACGTCGGCATCGATCTGTCTATTGTCGGCGAAGGACTTTCGTCTTTCGGCGTCAGTTCGATGCTTTATCCCAGCCTGCCGTGGACAATCTATCCGACACTGACGTTCATGATCATCGTCACGGCGGTGATCAGCGCTATATTACCGGCGAGAAAAGCGATCCGACTCAAACCGTCAGAAGCCATTCGTTCTTTTTAATTCATGAACAATTTTAATGGAGTTTAATATGCCACTGATCGAACTGAAAAAAATCTGCAAGACCTATTCCGAAACCAAGGTTCCCGTTGAAGCTCTCCGCGACGTCGATCTCCAAATCGATAAGGGCGAATTCTCCGCCATCGTCGGCCCTTCCGGCTCGGGGAAAACCACCGCTTTAAACATCATCGGCGGATTGGACGATCCGACTTCCGGTCAGATCATTGTCGATGGACACGATATCTCGACACTGAAGAAAGATGAAATGATTAACTTTCGTCTCCATCATATCGGATTCGTGTTTCAGGCGTACAATCTCATTCCCGTCTTTACCGCAAGAGAAAATGTCGAATTCATCATGTTACTCCAGAAAATTTCCAAAGAAGAACGTGAAAAACGCGCCATCGAGTTACTGACTGCCGTCGGACTTGCCGACCGAATCGACAGCAGACCTTCGGAACTATCCGGCGGACAACAACAGCGCGTCGCAGTCGCCCGCGCGCTTGCTTCGCATCCATCATTCGTTTTGGCTGATGAACCGACGGCAAATCTCGACTCGAAGTCCGCAATATCGCTTCTCGAACTCATGGAAGTCCTGAATCATGAATACGGAATGACGTTCGTTTTTTCGACACACGATTCGCGTGTCATCAAACGCGCGCACCGCGTCATCACTTTGGTTGATGGAATGATCGCATCCGACGTCGCAAATAACGCCGCGCATGAAGATTGAAGTCAAACATATTCGGTATTTTTTTTCGATAGCGTTTCTGCCTTGTCTTCTCTGGGCACAGACATCGAAATTCGAGATCAACGGATATGGCAAATATATGTTCAGTTCGAGATTATATCCCGATAGTGACGTTCACTTCGAAGATCAATATCTGCACACGCGCATCAACTCCAAATGGTATCCGACGCCGAACCTGACCGGCGCGTTGGAATTCAGAATACGAGGTATTTACGGCGAAACGGTTCGCAACACATCGAATTACATCGATCAGATTAAAAGCACACGCGATTTCGCCCGATTGGACGCCGTACTTTGGAACAGAAAAAGTACAGTCGGTTATGCGGAGATCGACCGGCTGTGGTTCGATTACACAAAAAATAAATTTCAACTGACGGCTGGAAGACAACGAATCGCATGGGGAACCAGCTGGGTCTGGAATCCCATCGACATATTCAATCCCTATTCAGTGCTGGATTTCGACTATGAGGAAAAGCCGGGCGTCGATGCCCTGAGAGTCCAATATTATACCAGCGCTGTCTCGAAAGTCGAACTCTCCATCAAACCCGGTAAATCCGAGAGCGACCGGATCATCGGCGGACTCTGTTCACTCAATGCCGGAGAATATGACTTCAATCTCATTGCCGCGACGCGGAACCAACGCTGGATTCTTGGCGGCGGCTGGGTCGGCGATATTCACGACGCCGGTTTCCGCGGCGAGTTCACCGTCAGTAAAAACTTCACCGATCAGGATGAATATATCGGCGATTTTGTTTCGGGATTTCCGAGTTACCGGTATGCCGGAACGTACAACAAACCCGTCGTCTCGTTCGTCTTGTCCGGCGATTATACTTTTCCAAATTCATTCTATGTCCATACCGAAGTTCTTCATAACAGCAACGGAAAAACCGATGATATTCTCGTTTATCAGACTCAAGCGCTTGAAAACGGAATGCTGACGGCGGCGAAGTGGTCGATCTATCAGGAGTTCGCTTACGAAATCTCGCCATTGATGCGCGGCTCGGTTTTCTGCCTGTTCAATCCCAACGATAAATCCTCCGTCGTCGTGCCTTCGTTGAATTATTCCATCTGCACGAATCTCGATCTGATGGCGATCTGTCTTTTATTCAACGGCAAAACGGCCACCGAATACGGCGACTACGGGAAGACTATTCTTCTGAGAGTTAAATACTCGTTTTAGTTGGTGAAAAATCCGCCAAAGTGCCCACTGCGGAATGACTCAGATTCCACCAAAGACAACAAACAGATTGATTTAGTAGTTTACCCGGAATTGAGTCGCCAGATATTCGAGTTTTTCCGCAATTTGCGCCTGACGGTCGGCGGAAAGGCCGCGATATATTTTCCACGATCCGCTCTGTTTTTCCAGCGCATCGGAAAGTTCCCATTTATGCCGGAACGTTTGCCCTTCGAGTCGTCGTATCGACTGTAATTCCCTCGGTGTAAACCACGCGCCGACACGTTTTGCGAATCGCGGAACATTCTGGACCGTAATGACATTCACTTCGGCTATCTGGAAGATTTCTGGCTGCGCTGCATCCGGAATATTTGCGATTTTCAACGCGCGATCGAACGTTCGGGCGTTTGGATAGAAAACCTCAAAATCCTCTCTCTGGATATTGATACCGTTCTGCTGTAAACGGTCAACAACGGCGGGCGTGATCTCGTAGCCGACTTTGATATAGACGGGTTTGTCAAAGACATTTTGGATGAAAAACAGTGAGACAAACGTGATCGCAGCGGCCATGACCGGAGTCACCACCCAGCCCATCGCGATTTTCCCCAGTACTTTTAGTTTGATGTTCCGATCGCGATTGGCTATCCCGATGCCGACGACGGCGCCAATAACCAACTGCGAACTGGAAACCGGCACTAACGGTATCGCCGGAAGCCCGTGTCCGACCAACCAATTATGCAAAGAAGAAGACGAGAACAGAAACAATACCAGTGACTCGGAAAGGATTACAACTAACGCCGCCTGCGGAGACATCTTGATGACATTTTTCCCGACTGTCGCCATAACGCGATGAGAATAAGTATAAACCCCGACGGCGATCGCGAGTCCGCCCAATAAAAACAACTGATCGATACCTGAAACATGAATAAATCCCAGGTTGAACGACTTGAATGGCGAGATTGGAATAAAAATTCCCATCACGTTGGCGATGTTGTTCGCGCCCAGTGCGTATGAACCGAATGAACCGATGACGATCAATCCGATCCGCGTGTACATATCCAACCGGAAAATGGAAATTTTAATCACCGGCACGACCGATTTAACGATTTTATAAATGACAAACGAAAAGAACGCCGCCAGAAACAAACTCGCTATCCACGACGAAACGATCCGCGTCAACGCGCCGTAATCGGTTAACATCCCCGCAAATATATTCCATCCGACGATCGAACCAACAATCGCCTGCGAAGTGCTGACCGGCAGTTTCATCCGCGTCATCCAGAAAACGGAAAATCCGGCGGATAAGGCGACCATAAATGCACCGGCAATCTGGTTGATCGAACCTAACTGCGTCAGTGTGTGGCTTGCACCACTCCCGGAAATCACGGCTCCCAAAATGACGAAAACCGACGCAAGCAGAGCGGCAAGTTTAAAACGAACCATCTTCGTGGCGACCGCCGTTCCCCAGATGTGCGAGGCATCGTTCGCGCCCAGCGACCATCCGAAAAATAAACCGGAAGACAGAAAAATCAGTGCAATTATCACGTCGTTTCTCCATCCTTTGTATGTTCATCTCTCTTCGATTTTTTCGCATTCTTTTTGTGACGATGTTGGTGCCAGACAAGATCGTAAATAAGCAGGAAGCAGATCATCAATGCGATTACAAGACCAGTCATGAACAATCCAAACTGCGCCGGTTTGTTAAAGACGATTTCCAGACTTGCCCGATCGCCGGCTTGCAGATTGACCGCGTTGAGAACCACCGAAGATCGGTCGTAGAGATTCTGAACTTCATAAGCGGGATTTTTCCGCTTTGGGTGGATATATTTAGGCGTCGTTTCGACGATTTTGTGAACGTTAAATCCTTCCGGTAAAATGATCTGCATCCGAAATTTTCTGATCTCAAGTCGCGAACTGTTGAGAAAGCGTTGTTTCAACGGATAATGATTCAATTCTTTCGGCCGGTGTGATAAATTGTAATATTTCGGAACATCAAAACGTACTCTGATATTCTGAAATTCCGGTACGTCTTTGGTCGGATCGATCCGGATATACCTCATACCGCCTTCCGAAACGATCCGGCTGACATGTCCTTTTTCCATTGTATCCGGCGTAATTGTCACCAGTTCCGTATGCCGGAAAAGCAACGGAATATAGACTGATGATTTGCATAACCGATTGAATTGCACATCCACAACTACATCCGCCGCTCCATCGTTGCTTATTTTGATGATTTCAGAATATTCGGTAATGAATATCGGCTTCTCCGGTTTCTTTTCGCCCAGGGCGATTGAATAAAAGAAAAGACTGAACACAATCATTAAAACCGAAAACCGGCATACATTATTTTTCATTTTCACTCCAACGATTGAATGGATGCGTGATCAAATTTGAATTAAAATATCTCGGAGCGCCTGTCACTTCACGACCGATCCAATCCGGTTTGACAAACGGCTGAGTTTCATCTTTCAACTCCAGTTCGGCAACAGTCAATCCTTCATTCTCGCCATGAAATTCATCCACGATCCAGACCAAATTATCGACAGTTACAATCCAACGATCTTTCTCAATGAGCGGTTTTTCACATAGTCTATCCAATATTTCATAAGCGTCGTTTAATGGAATTTGATACTCATACTCATCTCGGGATATGCCGACCATTTTTCCCTTGATCGTCAGAAAAGCGCGTTTGCCGGCGATCCTCATCCTCACGATTCGTTCCGGTAAACTGCACAGATAGCCTTGAACATACCGTTCGGCGACGCCTTTGGATTTGTATGCGTCAGATATGACGAGAAATTTACGTTCGATCTCTTTGCTCATTCTTTCTGTTCCTGTCTCCTCGGAAATATAGTCTTGAGAAAATGGATATAGTTTGCATTCTCCAAACCGTCGATTTCCAGTAAACGAATGACTTTCCATGCTTTGTCCGGCGCCTCATGTTCGACGCCAATCGTCTGAAAATTATCTCCGTCGATCATCAATCCTGCAATTTCCACCTTGACGCCATTGATAAGATATTCCGCCCGCTTTTTTAGGACTTTGACAAGGTTCAATTCGGCGTATTGACTGACTGCCCGGATAAATTCTTCCTCATCATAATTCATCTTTGCCGGAAGTTTACCGATTTTCAGCAATCCGGCTAATTCATCGATGTCGTTCAATGTAGGTGGGAATGAAATTTTCCGGTGAGAAGTCCATTGCTCCAGCCGATCCTTACCGGTTTTGAGCAGGATTTTCACATCGAGAACCGAATCGCGGATTTTACAATTCACCGTCGAGAATTCCGACAGAATATACAGATCGGTGCTTTGCCGTTCCCTGAGACACGGATAATGCCGGATGATTGCCAACGGTTCCTGTAATGATTTGCCGAAAACTCTCCATTCCCAGCGCGGAAATGTCATACCTTCAAAAACTTCGTTCATGTTGTTTTTCCATTCATCAGTACATCCGTTTAATGACATAAATCCCGAGCCGGTCGGCAAGATCTTCCGCACGGTCAGCGATCAAATCGATATTGGTTGTAAAATAGCGCAGGTGGATCCGATTACTGAGTGCTAATTCATCCGATCGGTACACCTTGCGTTTCAGCGCTTCAGCCTGTTTATCCGCTTCTTTCTCAAGAGCATAAACAATGGAAAGGACCTCTTTCACTTTTGATGGATTCGTGAAGAACATTCGGGTCGCGAGAATCACTTCATCGACCGATTCAACACACTTGGCGGTCAGTTCAAGGAAATCGGCATGAAAAATTGCCGGTATCTCCGGTTGTTCGATGGAAAATGCCAGCATCATCTTCCGAATCTGATCGATGATGTTGTCCGCATTTTCAAGAAGCGCTAACACATCGCCGCGAGATTCCGGGATTAGCGTTTCGCTGTAGAGATAACTTTCGGCGTCGCGTCGAAACTCATCCGCTCGTTCTTCGAATATTCTCGCCTGTTCCGCATACTCATCTAAAGCCGGAAGATCCTTTTCAATATAAGACTGCACGCCGCGCAGGCAGACAAGCGCCGACTGCCCGACCATATCGAAGAATTCGTTGCATTTCTTCTCGATCTTCGGATCGCTTTCGAACACCGTTGCAATTTTTGCTTTCATTCTGGTCATCTCGCCGTCAAATCGAACGTTTGATCGTGTAAATCGCCAGCCTGTCGGCGACATCTTCCGCTTTGTCCGCCATCAGTTCGATATGAAGCGCAAAATAACGCAAATGGAATTTCTCGCTCAATTCCAGTTCCGGCGTCCGGAATACTTTCCGCTTCAGCGATTCGGATTGCCGGTCGGCTTCATGTTCCCAGAAATAAACCTTGTTCAGCGAGTGTCGGACGTTCAGAGGATCGACTAAAAATGCACGGGTGGAGATGACGACTTCATCGACCGCCTTTGCACTATGCTGGGATAACTTGATGTAATCCGCGTGAAATTGCTCGGGCACATGCGGAATCTCCACCGAGAATTCCATCAGGATTTGCTTTGCCTGATTGATGATGTTGTCGATGTTTTCGAGCAGCGCCAGCATGTCGCCGCGAGATTCCGGGATCAGCGTTTCGGTGTAAAGTTGGTTCTCGATGTCGCGCCGCAGAGCATCGCCGCGTGATTCCAGCAGGACGATCTTGTTCAGGTTCTCCTCGAATTCCGGCGTATCACCGGACAAGTATGTCTCGACGCCCCGAAGAAGAATCTGTGTCGATTCATTCGTAATATCCAGAAATTCCTCGCACCGGTTTTCCAGCGACTTCGTTCGGCTAAGAATAGACATGACCCATTTCCTTTATGCAAATACTTTTCATTTCAACACAACAAAAGTAATTGCATGAAATTAACGGAATATTTGATTAAAAGAAATAGACGTTTGTGGGGAAAGTTAAATGGGTTGATTATGTTGATTATGTAGATTGGTAGATTAGGTTGATTAGGGCAAATGGGTGAAAAGTGAGATTAGAGCCATGAAATATTCGTCGGTATAAATTTCCCCAATTTCCAATTTTCAACTTACTAATCACTCCGGTCGAAAGGCGTCCGGCAGGTGCGTGATCTTGTGTTCGTTCCCGCGAATCGTCACGCCGATCACATCGAACCGGCAATTCAAATCCAGTTCGGGTCGTTGTGACAGCCAGCCGTCGGCGATCAACGTCAATTGCTTCATTTTACGTTCATCGACCCATGTTTCCGGCGGTCCATATCCGCCGCTATGCCGTTCGGTTTTCACCTCGACAAAACAAAGGTCTTCCCCTTTTTGCGCAATGATGTCCAATTCGCCGTAAGCGCCGATATGAACATTCCGCGCGACGATCTTAAATCCCTGCCGATGAAGATAATATGCCGCGAGGTCTTCGCCATACTTTCCAACCTGTTTGGTGTCGCGCATCTGCTCCGGCTCGACGACGAACTCCTTCACGCCCGAAAACGATTTCCGGTGGATCGGACACGGTCCAAACTTCGCAATCGCCTTACGATGTGCTTCCGTGCCGTATCCTTTATGTTTGGCGAACCCATAATGCGGAAAGACCGAATCCAGTTCCGTCATCAATTTGTCCCGATACACTTTTGCGATAATCGACGCGGCCGCAATGGAATAGCATTTGCCGTCGCCGCCGATGATCGCGGTGCTTGGATAGATCCTATCCGGGATCGGTCTGCCGTCGATCAGCAAATGGCCGGGCTTCAATTTCAGCCGCCCAACCGCCTGACGCATGGCTTTGTAAGTTGCCTGAAGAATGTTAATCCGGTCGATCTCTTCAGGCTCGACGATACCGATGCCGATGGCTTTGGCGTTTTGCAGGATCACATCGTAGAGTTTTTCCCGCTTTTTCGGCGTCAATTTCTTGGAATCGTTAATGCCTTCCAGAGTCTCTGACTGCTCGTCGAATACAACCGCCGCAGCGACGACCGGTCCTGCAAATGGTCCCCGCCCCGCTTCATCGATACCCGCAACGAGATGAATCCCGTTTTCCCAGAGACGATGTTCATATTCCAAACTGATTTGTGTATTCTTCATCGGCTGGGAATTTAACAGAATGATGGAAAGATGGGAAGAAAAACTGTTCGGTGACTGATAAAGGGTAAAAAAGTAGAACAGGTGGAATAAGTAGATTACATAGCATCATTGTCCCGATTCATAGTGACAAACCCGGGAAATTAGTCCGTGGCTCATTTTCTCATGCTGAGCACAGGTTACAGGTAATGGATCACTGGCGACTGATTGGGGGTTTCTTGTTAATTCAGGGTCAAAATTCCTTAACACAAAGACACGAAGAATTTTAGAGAATTTGTATTTAAAATATTTCTTCTCTGTTTCGTGCTTTTTTGTGGTTAAAATATTTGCGTCTATTCGTGGGAATTTGTCCCGATATTGTTCGGGATTCGTGGCCAATAAGGTTTCGTCTCCTTTTCGTCTCTTTTCGTGGTCAAATATCTTCTCTTATTTGCATTCATTCGTGCTAACCTGTCCCGATATTTTTCAGGATTCGTGGTTAAGAGATTTACACTAATTGCCATTTTTCTACAATTTATTTCTGTTAATAAAAGATTTTTGTTGACATTTATTCCATTCAAGCCTATCTTGAGCACGATCTTTCTAAATGGGACGCGCAGTAGAAGCGAATGTTGACCTCTCCGGCTTCCAAAACTTCAAGTTGAAACGCTTTTTGGAATCGATATTCATCAGATAGAATCGTCAAACAATTTATTTTCAAAGTTGAAGCGATGTTATATCCTGTTGTCCCGGAAGAAAGAACAAAAAATCTTCCCATTCTCAAGTCAGACTCTGTTACGGTCTGCAAAAAGTGTCTCTCATTTTCCATGAACAACTCATGCGGGAGAGGTGCGCTCAAGTTTTTTCTTTTACTCACGAAGGGTTCTTTAACGAATAAAGGTTAAGAATGAAGCATACCATAAACAATCCAGAAACAATCCAGCGCAAAAAGAGTTAGTGACAAAATCAATATGTTTAAGAACAAAAAATATTGAATTAGAAAATTGCTCGATGCTTGCATTGATGTATTCACTTCTACAAATGGATTAAAATGAAGAATATAATTTTTAATAAACTCCGTAAATTTCAAATACTCAAATTATTTCGAATTCAGTTGGGAATTGTTTTACTTCTCGTCAACTATACCTGTGATAAATCAAGTGGCCCAAACCAAACACAAGACGACCTGATGGCAGTCTATCCTAACAGAGGTAACGTTATTACTATTGTAGATTACAGTACCTTAGATTTTGTCAAACAAATTATTGTTAGTCTTCCCGAAAGCTTTTACATCGATCGTATGTGTTTATCAAGCGATAGAGACTACTTTGTTTTCATAGCAAGCTTAGAAAAACCTCCTTTTTCTAGTTACATTGTCAATTACGATGTCAATAATAATGCCATTCAAAACATATTTCCTATCGGTTTGGATTCAGTGGGGGCTCCTCGTCTTACAGCAGCATATATTCCTGAAGAGCCTAGTTTGATTTATCTATACTCCCATAACGTTGGACTATATTCTATCGACTTTATAACAAGACAGATAGATTTAATCTCCAATGAATGTGATCAAAGTTTGGGTAAATTATTTTATTTCTCTTCTGATAAGAAATCTCTGGCGATACTTGAACAACATGGGAGCGAACCTGCATATTCAAAAATTGTATTCTACAATACTCTTTCACGCTTACAGAATTTTCAATTTATTCTTAACCAAAATAACTTAGATAGTATTCAGATAGATGATCTTGCATTTTCTGATGAAGGTGAGAAAATATTTATTTCTATCAGGGTACCACAAATGAGAGATGTTGCTAATTATTTTGGTAGTTATGATCTTGAAAGGAGAAAGTTGTATAAATCATCATTAATATTTCCATGGAGTTTGAATCCCTATTACTTGGCCTACAGCCCAAAACGAAAAGAATGTTACCTTGTTGGTGCGCAGGATAAATTCTACATTATCGGTACTGATTCTGCGGATTACTATTTGAAAGCCGTAGTCAATTTAACTGGCAAAAATCCAAGCCCTTCAAGAATCTTAGTTAGACCGGATGAAAACGTTGCATTTGTTAGCTGCGTATATAGCAACTTTGTCATAGCCATTGACTTGGAGAATAGAAAAATAATTAAAACAATTCCAATAGAGGCACCGTATTTAATGGTACTTCTATAATGAGTAGACATATTGTTTAAAAAAAGAAAATGCAAGTAATATTCGACATTGTTAAGAAATACCATAACAAAGCACCACCAACGTAAATTTGGAAGATTAATCGATAAAAAATTATCGTAAACCAAAAAATTGGAGGAAAATATGAAACGTTTATTTTGTGTCTTCTTATCACTTTTAATTATTTCAGTTTTTGGTTATCCTCAGAAAAAAAACAAGAAGGACATTATTATTGCAATTCAGATACCCGAAATACAATTAAAAACTATTAGCACAGATGAATTATTAGAAAATTGTCTAAACTATCCTTATTTAGTTGACGTAATGTTTGCACAAAACATTCCGTTAATGTTTAAGTATATCAGGCAAGAATATAACGGCTTCAACGAATTATTCGGAAGGCAAGATGCCGCAGATAAAATATTAAATCGATTCTTAAATTTTGAATTTCAAAAAATAGATGAATTTCAAGAAGATTATGAGAAAGGATTATATGTTTTTAAATTTTGTTATCTTAATCTGCTGCTTGCACAGGATGATATCATCAACAAGTTAGGAGATAATTACAAAACAATAAGATTAATTAATAATAAATATTCCGAGACTAATAATGAAAACTTAATTCCTTTCCGCGATTTAGTTACGGTTACTTTTGTCGGATATAATATATTGATGTACTTTGAGAATACTGAATTGGGAAAAAGTTCAGTTTTATTACCATTAGTTACAACTGCCCAAACCATGCATATTTCCTCACTTGATTTTATAGCATTCAATAGACTTTCAGAATTTGTAACAACAAGTATGGAAGGCAAATGAAATGAAAAGATTGCAAATTATTTTATCATTTTTGACTATTGTGTTAATAGTTATTTCAAGTAGTTGCAAAGATAATCCAACTGAACCTAATGATGATTTTATAGAACCTGAAATGATTTCTATAAGTAACAATCTAAGATTTACATACGGCCCAAGTTGGGATACTACCTTTGTTCCTCCGGATTCCCTACCTATGCTCATTGTAGAGTTAGAACCATATAAAATAGGTAAGTATGAATTAACAAATGAAGAATATGAAAAATTTGTGAGAGATGAGGGTTATAAAAATTCTATATATTGGTCTGAAGATGGCTGGAATTGTAAGATAAACGGAAATTGGTCATTGCCAGTCTACTGGAATGAGGAAGAATTGTGGCTGAATGATCTCTACTCCAATAAAAAAAATACACCTGTCCACGGGATTAGTTATTACGAAGCAGAAGCATATTGTAGATGGTTAAGCATCAAAACAAATAAAAATTATCATATACCATCTTCATATCAATGGGTAAGAGCAGCGAAAGGTCATGATCCGGGTACAAAATACCCTTGGGGCAACGATTATATCAGAAACTACGCAAACTTTGTTCCACACCTTCCAGACACTGTTCCACTTGTAGAAGTTTATAGTTTCGATGAAGGAAGGTCAATTGAAGGTTGTTATAACTTGATAGGCAATGCATTTGAAATTTGTTTACATCAAAATTCAAATGCACAAGTAACCTTTGCTGAGTATTATTCTAGTGCTAGTGGACTTATATCATACAGTGGTGATCAATATTATCGTACAATGACAACAATTAGTTCATGTGCTATAGAAAAAGAATGGAGATTTTTTGCTCTTGGTTTTAGAGTAGCAAAAGAGAACTAGACAAAAATGATTAACGTCAACTATTATTTCTTGTTGGCGACAATTATTTTTCCCTGTCTTACGCACTGATTTTTTCCTTTGACTTTTCCAACCGATAACTTTCAACATTCAGTTCTAAGATGACACTATGATG
>Ga0247841_10002632_pt1 | contig 35325 bp, 32 predicted proteins | sample LaCruzMarch2015__2_FD_192410 | JGI IMG/M metagenome (GOLD analysis project Ga0247841, IMG submission 192410) | Freshwater microbial communities from meromictic Lake La Cruz, Castile-La Mancha, Spain - LaCruzMarch2015_18m | ecosystem: Environmental > Aquatic > Freshwater > Lake | place: Spain... | reverse complement strand
TCCGGATGCGGTCATTGCCTATAACTGATGATAAGAGGGCAGAGTGAGATATCACAGCACACCCGCAATAGATCAGTCCAATTCAGACCTGCAGGAAGTAAACTCAAGCAATAACCATGAATGACAAAAATAATACCAGCAATATCCCCGCAGAAATCCTGGAACAGGTGAAAAAGTGCGCCGCCGTGATGAGAGCGGGCGGCATAGCGGCCTACCCCACCGACACGGTCTACGGTCTGGGCGCAGATGTGTATAACGTTGGGGCCGTAGCCAAAATATTCGCAGCCAAGCGCCGTCCCCTCGACCTGCCCCTGCCTGTCCTCATTGCCGACATATCACAGCTGGATAAATTGACCGCAAATATTCCACCGTCGGCCAAGCAATTAATGGATAAATTCTGGCCGGGAGCGCTGACTATAATTTTTGACAAGGCAGCAGCCTTCGACAGCCCGGCGCTGGCCAGCGGGGGCAAGGTTGCGATACGCATGCCGGGGCACGCCGTTACGCTGAGACTGATAACGGAAGCGGGAGGGCCCATCGTGGGCACCAGTGCCAATTTGCACGGACTGCCCTCAACACTCACCGCCGCCGAGGTGAGGACCCAATTAGGCAGTGCGGTAGATTTCATCCTGGACGGCGGCCCATGCCCGGGAGGCGTTGAGTCTACAGTAGTGGATGTTACTGTGAACCCTCCGGCCATACTGCGCACAGGCGCTATTTCCGAAAAAGAGCTTATGGAGTTTTTCAGCCGATAGTGCTGAAAGGCTTTTTCACTTCTTGCTTTTGTTATAAGGGGCTTTGCGCTCCTTTATCATAATTTCAGCGCGGCCCGCGGACCGGGATAATGCAGAAATCATATACTGGTTCAGGCTGACACCTTCGAGTTCGGCGACTGTTGCCAGGGTTTCATGCAATGAAGGTGTCATACGCAAGACCATCTTTCCACTATACCGCGACGAACTTATGGGTTCAGGCATTTTATTGCCCAGCTTTAAATTCGTTTCGATCCATTCCCGTCTCACTGATTCCAGTTCAGCCAGGGCCTCCTCCGGGGTGTCACCTGTCATCATCAGTCCAGGCAGCTCAATGACCTTTGCCAAATAGTAAATTCCATGCCCATCATCCTGCTGTACAAGGGTGGTGATATAAGGAAGATTTGCATAATACTCTATCTTCTTTTTCAAATCTCTCACCCTTTTATCCATGGCTATCTCCTTTCGGCAAATTCAACCTGTCGATAATATTAAGCAGGTAATCTACAAAAGGCCTACGAACCGGATTTGTACGCTGATACGGAAATACGTCTTTCCCGATTACAGCCTTGGGATGCTTACTGCCTTCCTCAATGTACCCATATTGATTCACCAGGGCCTCGAACTCTTCAATAGAAACATTAGCCGGATTGTTCCTAATCCTCTGTTCCCGCTTTTCTTTCTTACTCATCCACAAGACCAGCAAATTAATAGTATCATATATAGTACTACCTGGTCAAAAATAACGGGTGAATACGGGAGGGATGTTGTAAATCAGCCTGAGAAAACAGCCGGCTATAGCGGTGGTTCTACCTATTCAGCCGTGCCACCTATGCTGATGATGACCTGGGGCGTATCTGAATAAGGGATACCGGTTAATCCCCTGATGCCTGCCTGCTCATCCGTGGTCAGGGTGGTCTCGAAGTTGCACCCCAGGCCGATCGCAGATGCCTGTACAAGCACATTACCGGAAACAAACCCTGCTTCCAGGAGTGCAAAGTCCCGCTCCCGCGGGATCAGCGAACTGATCTTCGGGAGGCAGATTACCATATAGCATGGTGCCTGGGGCAAACCACTGACAGTAGCGCTTAGTTTATCCCGTACATCGGTAACATTTATGGGCTCAAGTCGATGGTCTATGGTTCTCAGGTCTGTCCCAGGATTCCTGTTCTGGTAGCGGTAGACCCCATTTTCGTTAAGCAGGTAGATAGTCCCCGTCAGATAGTATTTTGCCATGGCTGAAGGCACCGTCAGGCCCTTCTTACCACCGGATACCACGTGTGGGGTACCTCCATATCCCGCCCATAGGAGTTGTGATATCTGCTGCAGGGTTAAGTTTTCTGAGGAAAAGTTACCGACATACTTCAAATTAGCCAGCACCTCTTCGAGTTTATTCTGGCCGTTGGTTGATGGGTCTGGCAGCCACCCGGGGTCGCTTTGCGGCACAGAGGAGCGGGCTACCAGTTCGGAGGTTAATTCTTTCACCTCCTGTATGCCAAATTGCAGGGTTGTACCTACCGGGCAGTTTGCCACTGCGGGTTCACTGCTTTTACCCAGGGATACAGATGACAGGATGGCCAACTGGTAGGCAACCCCGGTATCAAACGCGAGATTACTATCGCCATTGATCACAAAAGCGCTGCTGTCGGGCACCCCGCTGAAAAAATTCCTGTAGTCGGTCACGCTCTGGTCTGAATATCGAACCAGCGAGTGTGTGGCCGTGTCGTATGAGTATTCCCCGGCTGGGGTAGCCACATAGATATCACGATATGTCCCGGTGACCGGGGCCTTACCCGCAGCCCATAAAATATTGGCCATCTGCCGGTTGTTGGCAGTACCGGTAAGGCTATGCTCAGAATACCTGCTGTTCATACAAAGTTCTACGGAGTTATCGGTAACTATCGGCTCCGGAAGAGATTCTCGCAAGGTATCTGGTGGCGCGGCCTGGCCCGGCACTGTATCCGGCGAGGTCCGGGATGTAATAGGCGTTCCAGCATGTGGGGTTTTTAAAGGGGGAATAGCACAGGCGCCGGCCAATAGTATTACGGCAGACAGGGCTAATAAAAGTGTTTTTCTCATTTTTCTATGCCTCCAGGCTTACTTTCCATACAGCAGAAATGCCGCCTGTGTCAGATTATCTTCCCCTACCAGGTCATCTGCCAGAAGAGGAAGCTGGATGATCGGTATACGGAATCTCTCCCGCATATGGTCAAGATATTTCTCCTGCATGGACTTGCGATCTCTCAAATAGTCATTTGTTATAATTCCATCCGGTAACACGAGATTTGCCACGATCAGGGTCGTCGAGATGCCGATGGTTTTCAAGTCCTCCATTGCCCTACCGGCTTCCTCGATGGGAGTGTTCTCGGGATACATGACAAAACTGAAGGTTGTGCGGTCCGGGTCCTGCATCATCTCAATAACTCCCTTGAAACGGGCCTTGGTGACCCTGTCCATCTCGGTGTCTTCGGTTGTCGTATATATCTTGATTTCCAACTGTTTGCTCCACTCAACGGGCAGTTTCAGCAGGCGCAGAGTATGACCGGTGGGTGCAGTGTCGAATACTATTACCTCGTAATCCTTGAGGCTGGCAAACTCGATGAATTTTTCAAATGTAGCCATCTCCTCGGTGCACGGCGAGTTCAGCTCTTCCGTGATCGCTGCCACACGTTTTGCATCATATTTATTACTCACCTCCGCGATTACCTTTGCCTTATATTCGCTTGCAGCCTGGGGCCCGTCGATGCATGCCATCCACAGGTTCTCCTTCTTTTCCACCTTTGCCGGCTCTTCGGATATCGGCTGCCCCAGTATCTGTGCAAGGTGAGAAGCCGGGTCAGTGGTCAGCAACAGTGTACGATACCCCCGCCCTGCTACCCAAAGCGCTGTCGCAGCGGCGATAGATGTCTTACCCACACCACCCTTACCGGCAAAGAAAATGGTCCTGCAATGCCCGTTGAGCGGAGTGAGAAGTTTCTCAATCGCAGGGTTTACCTGCCTGTAATCCTCTATCGGCGATTCATCTGCGATTTCCAGAATCTCCAAATGGTCATTTCCAAGCATCACCGGACTCTCCAGCAGCTTACTTCCTATTTTGCCTAATGATGCCATGCCCTTTATCTCGTTTGATTCAAGCTGCATCAATGTGGCCGGCAGCCGGAGGTTCTCTTTGATCTGCCGCAAGTACTCCTGTTGTTTATAGAATCGCCGCAGCATGAAAGAATTATCACATGCGCTCTCAGGATAAATGCCATTTACAATCAGCTCCTGCGACGTAATGCCAATCCTGGTCAGTTCTGAAATTGAGCGTTGTGTCTCATAGATTGCAGTGGCTTCAGGGCGCAGGACAAAGATGAAAGTAGTTTGCTTTGGATCGCGCATCGCATTAATTGCACGGTCGAACTTCTCTTTAGACTCAGCCAGCGCGGCCGCAGGCCCAATGCACGTCTGCCCTGCGCTGCCGTCCTTAGCCGCATTCTCTATTACCTTACTCCATTCCCCGGGCAATTCCAACAGTCGCAATGTGTGGCCAGTGGGAGCGGTATCGAATATGACCACATCGTAATCAGGTCCCTGCAGGAAATCTGTAAAACGCTCAAAGGCCGCTATTTCAGCCGTGCATGGCGAATTCAACTGTTCCTCCACCACAGCAAGGCTTTCCTCCGGGATTAGTCCTCTCAAAGGGGCAATCGTCCTTTCCCTGTATGCCGATGTGGCTTTATCGGGGTCAAGCTCCATGGCAAAGAGGTTTTTAGTGCCGGTGATAGGGATAACATCATACCCGATCAGCTGCTCAAAAACATCGGCAAGGTTAGAGGCCGGGTCCGTGGTTATGATGAGGGTCTTCTTGCCCGAAGTTGCATAGTGAATTGCGCTGGCTGCTGCCATAGTTGTTTTTCCCACACCACCCTTTCCGGAAAAGAAATAGAATTGGGTTCCTGATTTACTAACCATTATTTCAGTCCTCGCTATTACTATTTTTCGAAAAATGCCTAATATTTTGGCTTGCCCGTGTAATGCAGTTCGCATGCCCAATAAATCAATATCCCCCAGTATTTTGTGTTGATTTCAGTTATAAATATTTTAATAACCACCACAGCATTTAACAGTAATCTGGATAGTTGAAGGGTTACTAGTACCATTATTGCATGTTACTTCAACCGAGATTGAGTAGGTTCCAGCCACACCCGGCGCAGTCCAAATAATTTTATTGCCGCTACCGGTGATCTTACCTCCGGTGATCGACCATTCATAACTTAATTTATCACCGTCAGGATCCACAGCAATACATTCGACTGAGTATGACTGCCAAATTCTTCCACGTACCAGAGGTTGAATTGCCGCTGGAGTATCTGTCGGAACGATAGTAATCAGACCTTCTACCGACTCAGTAATAATTTTCTGTATCACTGGAGGTTTGGGAGGAGGTATGTCTTCCGTTACCATTATAAGGAGAGATTTCGACGTAGAATTACCCTGACTATCAATAACATTTACTTCAAGAGTGCAATTTCCTCCAGCTTCAGGAGCTACCCAAATAGCTGTGCTGCCCTGACCATTTATAGTCCCGCCATCGGCTTTCCAGACGTATGTCAGATTATCGCCCTCTGGATCGGCAGCAAAACACGCAACAGTACTTTGGGAAAGTGTCTTAACCTGATTCTCGGAAGTTAATTCCTCTATTTGAGGAGCTTGATTTTCCAGAACTATTGGTTTGGCAGGCGTTTGACAACCGATACTGACCAAATTTATTGAAATAATTGCGATAAGTAAAAATATAAAAACAAGAGAATATCTCATAGTTCACTCCATGATACTGACGGATCTGAATAAACAAAATATTGGTGAATCGAACACATCATTATTATCCGTTCAAAATATTTGGAATTTAATGACATTTTCTACTCACTTACCACAACAGTCGGTAGTGAATTGTAATGATAGATTGGCGGAATCACCTTTATCGCAGGTTACTTTCAAGGAAATTGAATAAATGCCTGCAACGCCGGGCATCGTCCAGTCAATGCTACTTCCACTATCTTGGATCTTGCCGCCTGTGCATGTCCAAGTATAGTTTAATGTATGACCATCCTGATCATCGGCCACACACTCTATTTGCATGGTCTCCCAGACACGTGCAGGTATCTTCGGTTGAACCTTAGCGTCATCATATAAGGGACTGAAGGTGATCGGGTTCCCATTAGGCGGCGTAACAATTATTTTGCCAATGGTTAAAGGTTTATAGGAATTAGTAAGATCGTCTGCAACCTGTATAATTTTGGATTTTGTGACTGATATATGCTTACCATCGGATATGGCGACTTCAAGTGTATAGCTGCCGCTGGTCTCTGGGGCAACCCAAATAATCCTATCACTCTGGCCGTTTATTATGCCGCCCGTGGTTGACCAGTAATACGTAAGATTATCGCTATTCGGATTATTTACAGTACATGAGACCTTGTTTTGCGAGTACATCTTGACTTCATTGTCTGCAATTATCTCTTTAATAAACAGATCTTCACTAGGGTTTGTTTTAAATTGGCTCTGTGGAACAATGCTTTGATATTTTTCAGTCTCCTTACAACCTGCAATGAGAATAGAGAGGGACACTGCCATAAAGATAAATAACAATTTCATGAAGAAATATATAGTTTGCACGATTACCTATAATTATTGTCAGGTCGAATTACCGATAGCGTCCTTTTATAATCTGGCATGTACATATCTGAATCCCAAGCATGAAGATGTTTTCGGAAAAGAGTGTTTTACCCGGGCGCCCCTGATATCCAGGGTACTATGCCAACCAATAGACCTATTTTGGGTGAATTATAATATGGCTTTATCTTGTTAACAGCATTTGCCCTTAATATTAATCTCATTGCTGTTTGTGTAATTCGGACCGCAGCGGATATCACAGGAGTTCTGCCCGACGCAACAGCCTTCAGTAAAAGTGTTTTCCTGTTCAGAACAACAAATATCACTATTATTATTTTTGTCCGCTGATGATGGTAAATCTGCCTTACTATCCTTCAGCCATTTTTGTAATTCATCAATGCTCGGATAGCTGCCAACTTTGATTACACTTCCAGCAAAGGTAGTAATCGGCAGTGCCTTGATTTGCTGCTGCTGGATAAGCTTGATAATCTCAGGGTTTTCCCTGAATTTCTTGGGGCTCTGGGCGATGCTGTATCGTTCGACCTCGCAGCCCATTTTCTGGACTTTCTCGATTGTATCCTGCAATTCGATCAGCTCTTTATCGGGATTGGGGCCGCATACCCCACTGGAACAGCACATGGCTGACTCGTAAATAACAATTTTTGTCATTAGTATTACCTCGTTATATTAATCGCGTTAATTTTATCAGGGGCAGCACGCCGACCGTTGTGTCCCGCTATTCTGTGGGGGACAGATGGGAGCCGTTAGTTGTATTGCTTGAACAGGCTCAATTACCGTGAATTTGGTTGTCAGGTCACCAATGGCAACTGTGTATGCGCCTGGATCATTCTTAATTATCTTGAAAGCAAGGTTGTAATTAACCCCGGGCGGCAATATTAGCTTCTCAGCTTGCTCTGCGATACCATTAATTTTAATTTCAGCAATATAATTGCCAGGGCTGCCGCCTGTATTGGAAAGGAGGGCAGTGACAACGATTTCCTCGCCGGGATTGGCCTGTTCCATATTCAGCTTAAGATCAGATAATTTCAATATGGCAGGCAAAGATTTTTCCACTTCGATGGATGCGCTCTTGTCGCCAACCTTTATTTCGTAAGTGCCCGGGCTGCTCCTCGAGAGCGTGAACTGTACCTGCTCCGATTTCCCCGGGGCAATAAGTACCGACTTCCTGTCGTCTGCAATCCCATTAACCATGACAGGGACCACATAATTCGCCTCGCTCTTACCCGTGTTGCTGATGTCTGCAATTACAGTGAACTTTTCATTCACTATGACTTTTCCAGGGCTAACATTCAGCACCAAAACTTCGAGATTGTTCGCTGAGGCCGGCTGACAGGCCTGCAACGGCAACGAAAGCGCCAGGATAAGTAAGCTTACCACCACAATTATTGTTTTCTTCATATTCATTTTATCTCCGGTTATCTCATTTATATGGTAAATAACCTGTTCAGAGCGTAAATAGCAGCCAGAACCCAGCACCGATCAGGAGTATCCCCGATGCGATACGGATGGGTCCCGCAATTTTATTGGAAATCACGGAGAGCTTACCTATTCCGACACCCAGTATAAGGGCAACCATGGGAAGGCTGTACCCTACGGCAAACATGGCAAGTATGAGGGCGCCCCAACCCGGCTGGCCTTTTAACATAGACAGCCCGAGGACGATGGGAAGCAGTACGGGACCACAGCATCCCATCGTGTATGCAGTACTTGCCCCTCCCACCGCCAGGCCGAATATCGAGGCCCCCAGCAAGCCCCTGGGCAAATTACTTTTTACCGGGTTAATAGACGGCAATTTAAAGGGCAGTATATTCAGGGCCGCGAAACCAAAGAAGATAACAACTATGGCTATAAAGATCTTGCCGTACAGACCGAATGTGCTACCGGCGGCCTGGCCGATGTAACCGATCAGCCACCCGGCAGCTGCCAAAGCCAGGACAGTTCCCAGCATGAAGAAGCCGGCAATAACGAAAATATCCCTGCGCTCCTGTCCTTCACGCGACCCGGCATAACCGATAACAGCCGCGATTATGGGAGCGCTGCAGCCGAGACAGGCTATTGCTGTTATAAGGCCAAACAGGAGACCTGCAGGCAGAACCAGCAGGCCGAATTCAGGCGCACTGAAAACCTGGTTAATCCATGCTTCCATTGCTGCTACCTTTACGGACAGCAACCCGAATTACCGGGTATGCAGGCCTGTTGTACCGTAAGGTAGGCCTGCAGAAGTTTCGTCTCCGTTATGTCGCCGTTGATAATTGCTCCGTTGCCAGTTGGTGAAAGTAACAAGACGGCGGGAAACTTCGATATTTTCAAACGATCGGCCGTAATCTGAAATTCGGGGTCCTGAGGACTCAATGCAAATGCATTAGCCACGGCGCCATCCCCCTTTATTTTGTCTATGGTACTAGTAACAGCTTGATCGACCGCTTTAACGGAATCGGCGCTGCCTGGCAAGATAACAAAAATGAAATCGCTATTGGCATAATCTTTACTGAGGTTTTTGGTCCAGTTTAAATCCCCGATACCTGCTGACGATTGCGCATTATTTGCAGCTGCCGTGGGTGTGGCTGCAGTATTAGATGAAGCTCCGACGGCGGCGCCGTTGCGGATCATCAGGGAATATATAATGGCCCCGGCAACCATAAGGACACCCAAAGCACACAGGCCAATTTTCCACCAATTCATCGAATTTTTATTAACGCTCTGTTGTTTACCCATTACGAATCTCCTTTTTAATAGTTTTTAATCAAAACGAATTTTAATCATTATTTATTAATTGGAATTGTTTGCTGCAAGAAATTTTCTAACGCATCGTGTATATCAGGGTCGACCCAGCACTCGATGCGTTGCCCTCGCCTCCTCATCTTGATTAATCCAGCTCGGTAAAGCTCCTTAATGTGGTGCGAGACCGTCGGTGCTGATACACCAAGGTCCCTGCCCAGTACCCCGACACACTGACATATCTGGCCGTCCGCGTTACAGGTATCCCCTTCGACACTGCAGCTGGCCAGGCGTATAAATATCTTTAAACGCTGCAGATTAGATAACGCCTTAAAAATATCCGCATACTGCTGCAGGTCTAAAGTTATAGATTTAGACATTTATCTAAGTATATAAGCATTAAAATCGGCTTGTCAAATTGTGGTTGAACCTATTTGGGACAGCAACCAGAGGCACCGGGTACGCAGGCCTTTTGCAGGCTTAGATATGCCTGTAATATCTTGGTTTCAGTAATATCGCCTTTGATGGTTTCCCCCTGGCCGGTGGGCGCAATTATGCGTATGGCCGGCAATTTTTGTATTGCAAGGCGGTCCAGGGTAGGTTGGAATTCAGAATCTGTTGAGATCAGTGTCATGGATCCGATGTTGGTTCCATCCTGCCTGATTTTCTCGGAGGCGGTTTTGACCAGTTGGTCCGCTTTTAAAGTCAAGTCATCGCTCCCCGCAAAGATTACAATTACATAATCGTTATTCTCAAATTTTGTGCTAAGGTTCTTTACCCAGTTCAGTTCCCCCTCGCCATCCGACGTAGCAACATTGGCTGCTGTTGCGGTCTTAGAAAGATTGGCTGCCTGTGATGCAGTGACAGCTGAAGTACGTGTCGCCATGGCATAAGTTACTGCGCCGGCGATCATCAGGATGCCAAGCACACAAAGGGCTATTTTCCACCATTGAATATTTTTATTCATCATTTATTGTCCTCACACATATCCGATTACCCGCAACAGGAAGGATTTACTACTTTGAAATAGACTGATCCCGTATAAAAATTGCCCCAGTTATCCGTTATTATTACTGTGATCGTATAATTACCCGGTACACCGGGAGAAACCCATCCTATCTTCGATGCGGTGCCGTCCCCGACTCCTGTCCCCTGTATTTTCCCGCCATTGCACGACCATACATACTTATATTTCTTGATATCAACAAGGGGCGCATCGCAATTAATTTCAGAGGTCGTCAGCGGCCTTACAAGGCTCAGTTCACTCACAACGCCGTTGCCGATAAGCGGCAATTTCAGGTTAATCTCCGGATCAGGGTCGATCGCCGTCCGGTAAAATGGCAGAACATTGATGCCGGCCTGACCTGAAGTCTCCTTGCCTGATGAATTATTTACTTTTACGTCTATTTTATATAATTCGGGCAAATCGGGGGCATTCCAGGTGATACTTTCACCTCCTCCCCTTATCGTCCCATTTTCTGAGGACCACTGGAACCGCAATTCATCACTGCCCGGATTGTCCACCCGGCATATCAATACAGTATCGAAAGAAGCGGGGACCTCGGCCGGGTAGAGCAATTCAAGGATTACAGGCGTCTGGCTTTGTGGCTGCGCACATGAAAGCAGGCTTACCAACACAATGAAAATGCCTGCATAGAACTTGGTTAAATGCGTCAGGTGTTTATCCATATTCCCCCGGCCTGTTAATTCCTCGGGCAGCAAAACACGTCGAACAGCACCTGTCCCCGTGCTCCATTGCCCTGTTCATCCCTGGCGGCAACGGTCACAGTGTATACCTGCGTAAGAGCAGGAGCCGTCCAGAAAACAACCTCACAGGTCTTTTCTTCAATGCCTATCCCCTTCATTTTGCCCCCGCTGACAGACCACTCATAGGTCAACTTCTTACCGGCCGCATTATCGACAGCACATGTTACTTTGGTCGCCGTGCCGACTTTGACGGTTCTGTTCTCGGAAATTGTTTCAGGTGACCCTAAGGCCATCTTGAGCGTAACCGGCGTTGCTGTCGTCCCGTCAGCATTGGTCAGCACACGTATTGCAACTGCCTGCTTCGCCTCACCACCTTTCCCATCCGACACTTTGACCCAGATATTATATATGCCCATTGTATCCGGCGAAACCCACATCATCCTTGGTCCGCTCCCTATTATTTTTCCATCATCAGCCGACCATTCATACCGGAGGCTGTCGCCATCCATGTCGCTGGCGCTGCAGACCATTTCATTATCCGCCAGGGCAAATACATCATTGGTGCACGCAACCGATTCTATCGACGGGGCCTTGTTGGGGGCTGCACCGAACTGGCTTATCAAGCTGCAGCCTGAAAACAGCAATGCCGTTAAGACAACTGGGGTAAGAACGTGGATTCTCAATTAATTCCTTCCTTGATTAATTCCGCGATTATATCCTCTTCAGACCAGAATCCCATATGCCGTGTAATCTCCTGTCCATTGCTATTAAACAGTATCTGCACGGGTATAGCATTGATACCATACCTGTCCATCAGATCCCGGTGGCTATACGCTTCAATGATAACAACATTTAGCCTTCCCCGATATTTGGAATCAAGACTTCCGAGGACAATTTTCATCTTCTTGCACGGTTCGCAGTCTCGCCAGCCAAAATCAGCCAGTGTGGGCTTCCCGTTATTCAGCACCTGGTCAAGCGGAATTTTAGTCAGGTCTCTCTCATTGAATAAATCTGTAAAAGAGGAACATCCCGTGCCCGAGAAAAGAGGAAGTGCACAAGCCAGCAGCAGCAATACCCTGAGCATAACCTTTTGCCTGTGGCTCCTGTCCCTGTAATTCATTATGAGTCTCCGCAGCAAAAAACGGTAACCACGACCTGGCCTTTGGCCTCCCTGCCCTGGCTGTCCTTTACCGTAACGTCGACATTGTAATCGCCTTTCACATACGGTGACTTCCAGTTGACCCTGTTGGCCTTGCCCTCGGCCAGGCCCTTGCCCGTCAACTCGCCGCTTTTGACAGTCCATGTATATGTCAAATCGCCTGTGTCAGCGGAGCCCTCCACAACGCAAAGGATGTCAATTGCCAAGCGGCCCTGGATACGCTGTTTGGCCACTCCGGGTGTCTCAGTTTCCCCCATCTTCAATTTGAGTTCCACCAGGGGCGTGGCTGTGCCGTCCGCATTGGTAACAACCCGGATACTGATATTTTCTGATGCCACACCACCCCTGCCGTCGGTAACCACCAGCGTAATGGGATACTTCCCCATTTTGCCGGGCGGCATCCACAGCACACTCGGTCCACCGCCCGATATCTGCCCCGCCTCTGCATACCACTGGTAGGTGAGGTTGTCGCTGTCAGCATCCTTCGCCAGGCAATCGATCTGGACCTCCGAAGTGGCAAAGGCATCCTTATTATAATTTACACTTTCAATCACCGGGGACCGGTTCGGCTGCGCTGGCTGTTGCGGAGCGCAGGCTGGTTGCAGGGCAAGCGTTAATACAATCACTAAAGCAACCAACCGGCCTGCAGCATCAAACTTTTTCATAACATTCTCCTCGTAAAATCTAATTGGCCGCGAATAGAGATCCCAGCCAGGGCAGCATATAGTAAATTCCTATACCTATGAATATAACCGCGACCGCGATGCGTAAAATCTTTTCACCGCGCGAAATGGCCTCTACCCATTTTGAGATGCCGGCCACACCGAAAGACAGCAGCATGCCGAAAAGCAGTACCGGCAGTCCGGTGCCAAGGGCGAAAAAGGCCGGCAGAGTAATGCCCCCGGTAGATTTTAATGCCAGCGGGATCAAAACGGCAAAAAACAGCACGGCGCTGTAGGGACAGAATGCAAGGGCGAAGAGAGCGCCCAGGGGAAGCCCCCCGATCATGCCCCAGTCCGCCACTTTTCCACCGAGAGTCGACAGGCTGTTGCCGGCGCCGCCGAAAGAGATTTTGTCGATAAAAAGCATCAATACACCTATTACGACCAGGAAGGGTCCCAAAATCTTTTCCCCTATATCCTGCAGAAACAGAGATAGGCCAGGGATGCCCAGGCCCAAAAATATTACCAGGGCGCCCAGTATGGTATAGGTCAGCATCCTACCAAGCGTATACAGTGCCGCCGTGGCCACCGCGTACTTGCGGTCGGCCAGGTTGCGGCTGACGTAGGCCAGGGCAGCGATATTGGTAGCCATGGTACATGGCCCGATCGTGGCCATCAGTCCCAGGAAAAAAGCCGAAAGGGCCGGTATGCCCGTATCGGCAGATAAAGACGAAAGATCCACTATAGCTGCCCTTTAAGGCTGCTGTCGATCATGCTTTTCACTTTCAGGCCAAAGCCTTGGGCATTGCCCCGGCAGTTCCAGTTCCATATTTCCGAAATATCCCTGATATTGTCCTGGCCATTTATCACCCTGTTAATGAAAAGCTGGGAGCCTACTACGCCGTACTTTTTTGCAAGGTCGAAGTTTTCCTGCTTTTGCGCGTTAAGCACCCTGTAGGTAAGCTTGCCGCTGTTTATGGCGTCGCTAAAATTGCCTGCAATAACACGGTTGACCTCCTGTTCAAAGCAGAGACAGGTCACACAGCGCTGATTAACGTGAAAATAGATGACATCCACACGGTCGGGCAGGGGTGATTGCGGCTGCGAAGCCACAAGTGTAAGGTTGTCCACGGTCCCCGTTCCATCTGCCGGGTTCTGTACTGGCGCAGGGGGGACGGCCGCCTGGACCGGTGTTTGCGGCGCCGGCGGAGCCGTATTGGAGGGCGGGGCCGAACAGCCGGCCAGCAGGATAGCCCCTGACAGCGAGAGTGACAAGATCAAGTACTTAATCGAATGTGCCATTTGAGATTGTGTTCCTCCTGTATTTAGATCAGCCTTCGGCCTGGAGCGCATCCTTTATATAGCGCTCGACCTCGGCTTTGGATGGTACCTTCCCGCTCATGACTACTTTGCCGTTGATCACCAGTCCCGGCGTCATGAGGATGGGGTACTGCATGATCTCCTTCATGTCTTTTACCTCTTCGATTTTGACATCCACCTTGAGGGCGGCAACAGCTTCCCTGACTGTCTTCTCCAGGCTGTGGCACTTGGCACAGCCCGGGCCCAGAACCTTAATATCCATTTATTAACCTCCGTATTACTGAACGATCAGTCCAAAAATATAGCCGGTGATAGTGGCCATGCCAACAACCAGCGAGCAGTAAACCAATGTCTTTTTCCAGCCCATTATTTTCCCCAGTGCCAGCATGCTGGGCAACGACAGGGCAGGTCCCGCCAGCAGCAACGCCAACGCCGGGCCCTTACCCATGCCCATATCAAGGAAGGCCTTAACGATGGGCACCTCGGTCAGGGTGGCAAAATACATCAGGGCTCCAAAGAGCGATGCGACGAAGTTTCCCAGAAGGGTATTGCCGCCAACAAGCGAAGCAACCGCCGACGGGGGTATGATGGCCTTTAGTATGCCCGCGATGAAGACGCCCAATAACAGCCAGGGAACGATCATCAGCAGAAAACGCCAGGTCTCAAGCATCCAGAGTTTAAACTGGGCAAGTGTAAACCAGCGCCACATTACGATGACCAGCGCCACAAATAGCACCCCCAGTATGATCCACTCCTTCGCCGTAGCTGCCAGCAGTATGCCCACCAGGATGGCGAAGAATATCAGGTCCTGCCACCACGGCTTGCCCTGCCCATCACCAGGAAGTGTATCAAAACGCCCGTCGCTCCTGGCCTTTTCCTCTTTGCGGAAGACGTAAGCCATAATGAGACCTATGATTACCGAAAAAGACACAGCGCCGATGACTCGCGCAAGGCCGATATCCCAACCCAGCAGCCTGGCCGAGTAAACGATGGCCATCACATTGATAGCCGGTCCTGAATAGAGAAAGGCGATGGCGGGACCGAGACCTGCACCGGCTAAGTAGATGCCGCTGAAGAGAGGCAACACGGTGCACGAGCACACCGCTAGAATTGTGCCGGAGACGGCACCGACTCCATAAGCTACAAACTTGTTCGCATGAGGGCCGAAGTACTTCAATACCGAGGCCTGAGATACGAAAACCGAGATGGCACCGGCGATGAAAAGCGCCGGGATCAAGCAGGTAAGCACGTGTAGCGAAAGGTAATCAAGCAGGGTTTCCCAGCCCGATTGAAGAAGGTAGAATACAAATTCCATGTTAAAACATCCTTATCATGGTTAACAATATCAACGGTCCCGTGTATTCATGCTTTAAGCAGCCGCACCCTGGTCGAAAAACTTGCGCTTAAAATACAACGACACATTGACCAAACCTATCAATACGGGTACTTCGACCAGCGGACCGATTACGGCGGCGAAAGCCTGCCCTGACCCTATGCCAAATACGGCCACCGACACTGCTATAGCCAGTTCGAAATTGTTACTGGCTGACGTGAACGCGACCGTGGCTGTTTTCTCGTAGTTCGCGCCGATGCGCCTGCCCATATAGAAGGAGACGAGAAACATCACCACAAAATAGATCAGCAGCGGCACCGCTATGCGCAGCACATCCAGCGGAAGCTCGACGATGACCTGCCCCTTCAGAGAGAACATGACCACGATGGTGAAAAGCAGCGCCGCGAGCGTAATTGGGCTTATTTTGGGTATGAACACCGTGTCGTACCACTCGCGACCCCTGGTCCTGAGCAGTATGAACCTGGTCAGCATCCCTGCGAAAAAGGGGATGCCCAGGTAGATGAGCACGCTCTGCGCTATCTGCCAGATGGTGATATCTACAGATAATCCCTGCAGGCCGAACAGGCCCGGCAATACGGTGATAAAGACGTAAGCGTACACGGAGTAGAAAAGGATCTGGAAAATGGAATTGAAGGCCACCAGGCCTGCGGCGTACTCGCTGTCACCACCGGCCAGCTCGTTCCACACGATTACCATTGCGATGCAGCGCGCCAGCCCCATCAGGATAAGGCCCACCATGTAGTCCGGGTAGGCATGCAGGAAAACGATGGCCAGCGCGAACATAAGTACCGGGCCGATCAGCCAGTTTTGCACGAGGGAAAGGCCGAGTATCTTCCAGTCGCGAAAGACCCGTGGCAATTCCTCGTACTTGACCTTGGCCAGGGGAGGGTACATCATCAGGATCAATCCCACCGCGATGGGGATCGAGGTCGTCCCCACCTGGAAAACAGATATGAAGTCGGCAGTGCCCGGGATGAAATAACCCAGACCGACACCCAGGCCCATGGCCAAAAATATCCAGAGCGTCAGGAATCGGTCGAGCACCGACAGCCGCGGCTTTTTATATGGGACACTATCAGTCACGGGTTTCTCCTTCAAATCATATTTTCAGACTGGCTGATGGACAGTAGTCTATCTCTACGCATATCAGAGAATCGCATTGAGAAGGTAACCTGTAATGATGATGCCGGCGGTCACCACACCCACGAATACGCCGGTGAGCAGCCATTTGAGCACCTTGTGCAGGCTGATTATCTCCGGCAACGGCAGCCCGATGACCGCCAGCTCTGCCGGGCACCGGTTGCCCGCACCCGCAGGCGGCCGGGTCAGTTTTCATGGACCCCGCCAACACCGGGACTGGAGCAAGCGGTCAGCCCCACCTTCATGGTCTGTGACAGCTTTTCCCTGTCGCAAAGCGCAGTGCGGTTATCTTTAAGTAACTCCTTCACCACCGCGACCAGGTCTATGTGGTTTTTCTTCATGCCCTCCCAGTCGATCGAGTACATGGCCCAAAGTCCATGGCGGCGGAACTTGAGAAATCCCGCGTCACAAAGGGTGATGAGATGCCGTGAAGCTCTGGACTGCGTAATATCCAGCACCTGCATCACCTCGCAGACACAGCATTCACGTTCCAGCAAAATATTCAATATCCTCAGCCTGGTCTCGTCAGACAATGCCTTCAATGTCTTAGCCACTTTCCTCATATTTCACCTTGACTGTATTCGTTTAACCGCATGCAGTAATATAATAGTGCCGAATCGGTCAGAAGTCAATCCGGCCGGATGAGACGGGCCTGTTGTAATGAGGTGGGCGATTGACAGTGTGTATGTGTATAGGTAAACTTCAGGACATATATATACGCATTTAAGGGGCTTGAGGTTGTGAAATTTAAGGGTACCAAAGGAAACCTGTCGGCACCCCTGCTCATATTGATTTTCGTGATACTGGCTACCGGCATCCTCGACGGAGAATAGATTGCTTCGTCGCTGCTGCTCCTCGCAAAGACATTATTTGAGGCTCATCGCAATGACGATGCGTGGCTGGATTAAACAAGGGGGATACTGGCATTGAAACAGCCTATTTTGAGGGACAAGCATTTCTACATACTGTTCGCCCTGTTTGTGGCCTGCACCATCTTTTACTACTTCGGTGAACTGGTCAACCTCTTCGGGTGGGAGTCGCTGCGCTGGGACATCTTCTACACGGTACACGACCCGCACAGGATGCTTTTCCTGGTACCCATCATATATTCCAGTTACTACTACAGACTGCGTGGGGCCCTGCTGGCGAATATAGTATCTCTAATCATTTTCCTGCCCCGTGCTTTTTTCATTTCCCCCTATCCTGACGCCACCCTGAGGATGGTCGCTTTCGTGATACTGGCCGTTGTCATCAGCATGCTCGTGGTATTCACCTTTAACGAGAGGGATAAAAGCAGGACATCGACCGAAGTCCTGAGACGGTCGGAGGAGAAATACCGCATCGTCCTGGAGCAAATGTTTGACTCGTATTACGAGGTAGACCTGGCCGGCAATTTTACCTTCGTTAACGATGCGGCATGCCTCAACCTCGGCTATACCAGGGAAGAACTTCTCGGGAAAAACTTCCAGGTAGCCCTGTCCGAAAACGATGCTAAGACGGTGTTTGAAGCTTACCACGCGGCATACGTATCAGGTGAACCGAACAAGGGATTTGCTTTTGCAGTGAGGCGCAAGGACGGCACTGTCGGGTATGCCGAATCATCCATCTCCCTGCGGAGAAACGAGCAGGGCGCAATTATCGGGTTCCGCTCTATCAGCCGCGATATCACAGAGCGCAAGCAATCGGAGGAAGCGCTGCGCAGCGCCGAGGAAAAGTACCGGTCAATTATAGAAAATATCAACGACATTTTTTACATGCTGGATAACCAGGGCAACATAACCTTTATCAGCCCGGCAGTCGAGCGCCTCACCAAGTACAAGATGAGCGAACTGATCGGGAAGCCCGTCTTCCCGCTTGTCCATCCGGATGACCTGCCGGGCCTTATTGAGAGTTTCAACCATCTTGTATCGGGACAACTGGTGCCCTGGGAATTCCGCCTGATGGATAAAGACGGCAGGATAATATATGTGCGAACGTCCAGGCAGCTGCTGTATAAAGATGGGAAGGTTGTAGGCATCACAGCCGTAATGACGGACCTTACAGAACGCAAGAAAATGGAGCAGAAACTCGAGGAAATGGCGACCCATGACTTCCTGACGGGGTTGCCCAACAGGGTCCTGCTGACAGACCGCTTCACCATGGCGGCAGCGCTGGCACAACGCAGTAAAGAAAGGCTGGCCGTCATGTCACTGGACCTGGACAAGTTTAAAACGATCAACGATACGCTCGGCCACGAAGCAGGCGACCAGGTGCTGAAGACCGTCAGCACGCGGCTTACAGGCATTATTCGTGCCAGCGACACGCTGGCCCGCATCGGGGGAGACGAATTTGTACTGGTGATGCTGGAGACCAACCACCCTAAAGATGCCACTGCTATAGCCCAAAAGATCCTGGACTCCTTTGCACAGCCGCTGTTAATCGGAGATCACCGGGTGGAGTTGTCCACCAGCATAGGTGTCGCCACCTACCCCGAAGACGGGCAGGACCTGGAAACCCTGGTTAAAAATTCTGATGCCGCCATGTATTACTCCAAGGGTCACGGCCGCAATCAATTCAAGTTTTTCAGCGATGGAGATGTCCTCACAGGCGGAGACCACAGGAGCGGCCCACCGGTTCGGGGTTGATCTCAATTATCCCGGCAACATTAAATCATTATCAACGAAAAATGCACCTGTTGGTCAATGACGTTGGTGTAATCAGATAACGAGCCGGTCACGGCCGGTTTGCTTTGCAGCATAAAGGGACCTGTCCGAACTCTTGAGCAGTGCTTCCGCGGTATCGCCATTTTCCGGGTAGATTGCTATACCTATACTGATAGTAACATTGAGGCTGTGCCCGTCGATTAAAAAAGGCCTCCGGAAATCCTTCAATATCTTCTCCGCCACCTTGACGGCATCATCCTTATGCTCGACTTCCCACAGGAGCAGCACAAACTCGTCCCCGCCCATGCGGACAACCGTGTCACTTTTACGCAGTGCAGCTGTCAGCCGTTCGGCAGTGGCGATCAACAGCCTGTCCCCCATATCGTGGCCCAGCAGGTCATTTACATTCTTGAAGAAATCGAGGTCGAGTGACATGATCACCACCCTTTTGTTGTTGCGCTGTGCGCCTGCCAGCGCCATGCCGCAACGGTCGTAGAGCAATGCCCGGTTAGGCAGGCCGGTCAGTGCATCGTGCGTGGCCATCTTCAACAACTCTTGTTCCATCAGCTTGCGCTCAGTAATGTCGCTAATACTTGAAAGTATGCATGTTTCGTTGTTAATCGTAAACATGTTGGCAGAAAAAAGCCCGGTTATCGCCTTTCCCGTCTTATGGCGGAATTGATACTCGACACCATTTACTTCACGACCCTGTGCCAGCTCCTCTACAACAGCCCGGCGGTCTTCCTCCCTGACCCAAAGGCGCAGGTCAACCGTGGTCCTACCCACGATTTCACTAAACTCATACCCGCTGATATTAACAAATCCGTTATTGACTTCGAAGATGGTGCCGTCGGATGGCCTGGTGAGGGTAATTGCATACGGGGATGAATGAAAAGCCCTGGTGAATTTCTCTTCCTGGGCCCTGACGTCAGCCAGTAAACGCCGGTTCACCATCTGGACCAGGCTGATGGTGAGGATGATATTAAGCAAGATAGACACGGTAATGGCCAGCGAGATCAGCTCTCCAAAAGAAAAGAAATCATTGCCCTGCAGCGGGAAGATAATGGTCAGGACGATCATGATAAAGCTGGCTGCAGCATAACCTGCGAAGAATACACCTGTTATACGCGTTACCTGGAGCGTATCGCGGTCTACCCTGCGCAGCAGGAGCCAGGAACACTGGAAGGTATAGATCATAATTACAGCCGCAGCTGCAATATTCCGGGCCTCAATGCTTGGTTGAATTACTACGAAATAAGTGCTTACGGCAATGAAAACGGCCAGCAGAACGTAGTTATGGATTTGACTGCCCTTTTTCCCGGTAAAACGCTCCAGTCCCATCAGGATAACGAGCAAACCGGCCACGTCTGCGGTGTCGGACAGCGTCATGGATATGAGATCAGGTACGAGCCCCCGCAGTGACATCAGTACGGTCCCTGCTGCCTCCAACGCCAAACCGGCCAGCCAAAAAACAACGCCTGAGCAACGTCCCCGGCTCTGGACCCAGACAACTGCTATGGCCCCGGCGGTGATAAAGTTGATGGCGAGGTAAATGAGCATCACCGTCCTGATATCAAGCATCTTCAGTTCCCTTCATCACTTTAGGACAATACCCAAATTTCATGTTATACCTCGAATTGAAAACCGTTCTGCCGGAAAAGTGTTACGCAGAAATCAACCACATTAGGATCGTATAGCACGCCCCTATTCACTGAAATCTCTTCAAGTGCCTTCTCAATTCCCAGCGCGGGCCGGTAAGGCCGGTGCGAGCTCATAGCTTCAACTACGTCGGCAACGGCCAGTATTTTGGCCTCAAGCAGCATCTCATCGCCTTTCAACCCGTTGGGATAACCCGACCCGTCCAATCTTTCATGGTGCTGCAGGGCCATCAGGGCGATGGGTTGGGAGAATTCCAGGTCCTTGAGTATTTCATAGCTTCCCTGAACGTGTGTTTTTATCATGGCCCATTCAATATCCAACAGCTTCCCCGGCTTGCTCAGTATATCCGCCGGCACATACATCTTGCCCACGTCATGGATGCTGGCCGCCATCATGAGATGCTCGATGCGGGAATCGTCCAGCTTCATTTCTCTGGCTATGGCGCCCGCCAGCCTGGCCACCCGTCCCTGGTGACCTGAAGTGTAGGGGTCGCGCATTTCGACTATTTTGGCCATGGTATTTATTACATCATGCAGGGTCTTCCGGATAGTACGATAGGACGCCTCCCGTTCGTCCTCGGCTGCACGCTGCTCCGTCATGTCCCGGCTGTAAACCAGGGCGGCATATATCTCTCCCGACTGGTCGGCCAGCGGGATCTTATACGAGTCGTAAATATGCATGGAGCCATCGGCCCAGGTCACAATATTTTTCGGATTATGTACCATTTGGCCTTTGAACGCCAGGTTGTCATCCGCATGGAATCCGGGGATGCCCCTCTCAGGGTCGCCCATGCATAACTCGGCCGGGAAAAAGTCCGTGTCCGGCCTGCCTATAATGTCCTGGGGTGTCAAATTCTGCGCTTCCGCGAAGCTCTTGTTTACCAACAGAAACCTGTGCTGGCGGTCTTTTACGTACATCCAGTCAGGTGTGGAGTCTATTACGCTCTGTAACAGAAGCTTTGATTTGAGTATAGCCCCCTCCGCCCGCCTGCTGCTCAACGCCTCTACAAGGGCTACCGACAACGCTTCAACTGCTTCCTGGTCATCAATTGCATAACCACCAGGTTTATTGGCCAGGGCTATCATTCCGATGGTCCGCCCCGCATGTTTCAACGGGACCCCCATGAAAGCGGTCAATTCCGGATGGCCCTGGGGAAGCCCAACACTGTCAGGATGGCTGGCGGGCATATTGGCTATCAAAGATTTACCGTCCTTCAAAACACGACCCCAGATACCGCGGACATCCATATCCCTGATCATCTTTGCGGCCTTTGATTGAGGCATCCTGCAGGATTCCCAACCGGGATCGCTTAATGCAATCGTATCCAGGCGTCCGCTTGCATTAACTTCTCCTATCCAGCCGAATTTGCTGCCCGAGAGTTCCTGGGCAACAGAAAGACTGGCAGCGGCAACCTCAACATCGGTGCCACAACGCAGTGTCTCTTCAAACACGCGGTTTATAGCGGCCAAGATAGCCCTCTGGCTTAATATCCGCTTTTCCGCCAACTTGCGCTCGGTTATATCGTGCGCCCGGGTCAGCAAATACTCCCTGCCGCCCACCAAAGCGGTACGAGCAGTAAACCAGGTGTGACGTATTTCACCGCTCCTGATCCGGAAGGCAATATCAATATCCTCTACCGGCTGTTTTTTACGCAGACGGTTGAGGAAAATATCGCGGTCAGCCGGATTGACCCAGAGGTTAAGCTCGCGAGAGGTCCCGCCGACCAGTTCGTCCATGGAAAATCCTGACCATTTTTCGAAAGCGGAATTGACATTGACGAACTGACCTGTTTCAGGCACTGATACTGCGGTAGGGTCCGGGCTCATATTAAAGGACACTGCAAAGCGCTCTTCGCTTTCCTGCAATGCCGCTTCCCTCCATTTGCGATCAGTAATATCCCGGGCGAATACAAAAAACCGTCCGTCCTTGAGCGGCAGGTAGTTAACGCTGACCTCAAGGTCAAGGATACCGCCATCCTTGCGTCGATGACGTGTTTCAAAACGATCGATACCAACTTTTATTATGTTGTCAATACGTTTCAATATCTCGTCCGGTCTCTCTGTCGCTTCAACATCCGAAACTGACATATTCATGAGCTCGTCATAGCTGTAGCCTATTAAACTGATGTAAGATTGGTTGACATCAAGGAAGTGTCCCTGTGCATCCGCAAGCCAAAAGCTGTCCAGCGCCGTGCTGATAATAGTCCTGTACTCCATTTCCCTGGCTGTGCGCTCAGATATGTCCCTGATAATAAAGGTGCCCATCCATTCCCCCGCCACCCTCTTTAAGGACATCGACACTTCGACCGGAAATACTTCGCCGCGTTTCCGCCTGGCCACGGTCTCAAGTTTACTGCCCACATCCGCCGCCATGTTCTTTGATCCCGCCTTTTTTTGTTCACCCTTTATCAGTAACGCGGGCTCACCCGGGAAAATTAAATCGAGTGCATTAGCTCCGACGGCTTCCGATGCTGAGTATCCTAATATGCTGGCAGCCGCGGGGTTCCAGGTCAGGATTGTGCCCTTCCGGTCAACTGATATTATGGCGTCGCCGGCCATATCCACAAGAGTCTTATAGTTGGCCTCAATGAAATTGAATGACCTGGCGAACTCAGTTTCCAGGGGTGCCTGCTCAATATTCGCGACACGGGACAAGGCCGCTATGCCGACCAGCATATAGGCACAGCCCAGGTATTGCGCCGCCCTGCCCGTCCACCCACCCGGACCGCCAACGCTTTTCTGGAGAAAAACTGAGCATAGGCCGATGGCGATCAATATAAGGGCAATACTGAACCAGTAGGTAAAGTCAGAACGCGATCTGGAATACACGATCAGAAATATGATTGAGGAGAATGCAAACAGCGCTGCCGCTGCCCCGAGTATCACCTGTCTCAAAAGGGTGGGCCCCGTACCCTGGTTGAAAAAAGGTGGGACCAGGCCCACGTATGCCCAGACGGTGAACAGCAAAATAAGGGCGGTTACAGCCAGGTAATAGAGCCCGAGGTACAGTGCCCGGTGCCTCCGCGGTTCATGCCGTGCAGATTTTGTCAGCGATAAAACGGCAGCCGCGCTTGTCAGGGCCGCTCCTATGAACGCGCCCGTATTGTATACCGCAACCGAAAGGTTCACTCCCCCGGGCACATTGATGGTCAGTCCTGCCAGTAATGAACCGACTCCCAAGGCGACAGCGCCGCACCCTATAAAGAAAAACCTCCATTGGCCGCTTCCGGCATAACTCAGCCATGCCAGGTAGGCGATCGAAAAGGGGATAACAGTCGTGAAAAGAATATTGAGGGCGGGCAGCAAATAGGGGGGCTCAAAAACTGTGCCGGGATCAACGTAAGCAAAGTAGATAATCAGGACAACGAATACAGGTACAGGAAGGAGGGCCAGGCTTTTCAGCCGTCCGAGTCCCTGCTTGCCAATTTCTGTCTCTGCCGGGGGGCTCTGCCTCACGTTTCCTACCTCCTTCATACTCCTACCAGTCGAGGTTTCCGCCTTTATAATATCCAATTACCGTCTCGTTTACAATACAACGGCGACCAATGCTGATTGCAGCTACCGCCTTGACAGTGAAGCCGTGTTAGTATAGATTTCGCTGATAAACTATTCGATTTAAGGAGTTGCGAGATGTTTTTACTCAACCCCAAGGCCTACGACCGCGCGCACATGGACAAGGAATCACGGGAGATAATGCTCAAGACTATTAAGTTTTTCGAAGATAAGGGGCTCAAGAAGATCAAGGCGGACGACCAGGCCGCTACCTGGTACCAGGACTTCCTCGATTTCATCAAGAAGGAGCAGCCCTTTGCCAAACTGCTTACACCCGAGGGTTACGGCGCACCCGGCTCCCGCTGGGACATGTGGCGCATCGAGGAGTACAACGAGATACTTTCGTTTTACGGCCTGTGCTACTGGTATGCCTGGCAGGTGACCATACTGGGACTGGGGCCCATCTGGATGGGCGACAACGAGGAGGCCAAGCACAAGACTGCAAAACTGCTGCAGGAGGGCGGCATATTCGCCTTCGGCCTTTCCGAGCGCGCGCACGGCGCGGACCTCTATTCGTCCGAGATGATGCTGCACCCGCAGCCGGACGGCACCTACCTGGCACGCGGCAGCAAGTACTATATCGGCAACGGCAACGTGGCCGCGCTCGTCTCAACCTTCGGCAAGATAGCGGGCACGGGCGAATACGTATTCTTCGTGGTGGATACCAAGCACCCCAGGTACGAATGCGTTAAAAAAATCGATACGTCGGGCGTCAGGCAGGCCTACGTGTCGGAATACAAGCTGAATGATTACCCCATTACCGACAAGGACATATTGTCGCGCGGCCAGTTGGCCTGGGACTCCTCGCTCAACACCGTAAACGTCGGCAAGTTCGAGCTGGGCTGGGCTTCCATCGGCATCGGCACTCACTGCTTTTACGAGGCCCTCAACCACGCCGCCACCAGGCAGCTCTACGGACAGCTGGTGACCGATTTCCCGCATGTGAAAAAGCTGTTCACAGAGTCCTACGCCAGGCTGACGGCCATGAAGCTATTCGCGCTGCGGGCGGGCGACTACCTCAAGTCAGCCTCCAACATGGACCGCCGCTACCTGCTGTACAACCCTATCGTCAAGATGAAGGTGACCACCCAGGGTGAGAAGGTGGTGGGCATGCTGCACGACACCATCGCCGCCAAGGGATTTGAGCAGGACACGTATTTCGAGATGGCCGTCCGCGACATCGGCATGCTGCCCAAGCTGGAGGGCACCACACACGTCAACATGGCGCTCATCATTAAATTTATCCAGAACTACCTTTTCAATAAAGATGAATTCCCCGAGGTTCCTGTCAGGAGCGATAACTCAAACGACGGCTACCTGTTCAAACAGTTCGCAGGCGGGCTGAGCAAGGTCACCTTCCCTGACTACAGGAAAGCCTACGAGGGCGTAAATATCCCCAACGTAAACCTGTTCAGGGAGCAGGTGGAGACCTTCCGCGATATGCTAAAAAAAGCGCCGCCCACTAAAGAGCAGAGCAAGATCGTCGATTACGGAATGGCCATGGGCGAGATGTTCACCCTTATCCCTTACGCCCAGCTCATCCTTGAGAACAGCAAGAACTATAATATCGACGGGCCCACCGTGGACGAGATTTTCAACTTCATGGTACGCGACTTCTCGCAGTTCGCGCTGTCGGTCTACTCCAACTTCGAGAACAGTCCCGAGCAGGAGAAGTTCCTCATGAGCATGATCAGGAAGCCGGTGAACAACGAGGCCGGCTTCAAAGAAGTCTGGGAAAAGAACGTCCTGTCGCTTAAAGACCAGTACGTAATGACTGAGTGATAAGCCTATCTAGTTCATCCTGGGTTTCAAACTCTGGGTCTATGGAACGGATGACTCCGGATTGATCGAGCACAAACATGGCGGGCAGTTGCATAACGCCATAGGATAAACCTGCATCACCCTGGCTATCCAGTAAAACCGGCAGGGTGAGGCCCTGGCTCGAGCAATAGCTTTTGATGGCTGCTTCACGTCCCGGCCCGTGCACGGTGATTATGGCAAATTTACTGGTATCCTCGCGCTCAAATGCCTTTTGCAGCAGGGGCATCTTCTTCTGGCAGGTAGGGCATGTCATATTCCAAAATGCCAGCAAAACGGCCTTGCCGCGGTATTTGCTTAACTCCAGGGTCTCCCCCGTGACCGTAGGGAGCGTAAAGTCGGGCGCGCGCTCGATCAGCTGTGCCCCGGTCTTTATAGATATAAGCCCCTCGTATTCAACATCGAGCTGATGACCGTAGGCATCGGTTGCCCTGATGGTAAAAGTGTAAACCTTCTCCCTGTCCAGCGGCTGGATAACCATTTCATGCATTGTACTGCTGACATCGTCCCTTATCGTGTTATTCTCTGCCGTCCCCTCCACCCCATATATCACTTCAGAGGTGGTAGGACGGTCGGTTTCCCAGGTAAGCCGGACTGCCGAATCCGTGCTGCTTGAGACGCCCACATCTCCGATCATGGGTGGCGGCTCCAGCGTGGTAAATGAATGTTTTGCTGATATGCGCTTGCCGCCGGCGCTGTCACCGGACAGCAACTGGAAATAATAAGTGGTCGCCGGGGAGAGGTTGTCCACCTTGATGGCATGATTTGTTACGGGCCCGGGGTCGGAAAAGAGACCCCTGGTTTCGCCGTCCCTGTCATAGATGATGATATCGACGACCTCGTCGCCTTTGGTGCTGAAATTGATCATGCTGCTGCCGGTGGTCAGGTCCGAAACTGTGAGGTTACCGGTTATAGCCAGCGCGGGTGATAGGCTTTTATCAACCGGGGCAGCCGCGGTAAAGGCCGTTACCAATATGAGGATAATGCCTATGATGCCCAGGACATAGCCGGCCACAGACCAGATGTTGCGGCGCACATAAATGAGAAGTCTATCAAAATAGTGTACGGACAGCGGGCATTTACCTGACCCCGGGGGCAAAACCGGCTCCGGTTCTACCAGATGGTGCTTTGCCGAAATTAAGCCGGCTAAGCGTGAACTCAGCCACCGGCTTGAAAAGAAACGGCCCGGCTGCAGGAAAATCACGCAAAGGGCCAGCACGGCGAGAATAATATCTATGCCCAGCGACTGGTATGGAGTGAGGTAGCCGAATATTTTTTCCCATATGCCGAAGCAGCTGGCGCATTGTGCATATTCGCCTGAGGCAATGGTCCAGATATTGGTTGCCATGAATGCGGCAATCATCGGCAGCGCCAAAACAGCGGCCAGCCTGGGCATTAAACCGATGAGAAGTGCAATACCAAGGATCAGCTCGGCCCAGGGGAAAACGACAGGCACCAGCACTTTATATAAAAAATCAACAAAAAAGGGTGTCAGCAGCGCTTCCGGTATAGTGGCATTGATGAAGGCCATGACCTGGGCCGGTGTCTCCATACCGCCGAATAGCTTGCCGGTCCCTGAGGCAATGAATGTAAATGCTATAAGCAGCCCTGCTACCAGGCTTATTATGTCTTTAACCCTGTAACTCATAACCTGCTCCTGTGCTTTATTGTTAATGGCCGCATCAGTGTTAATGCAGCTTACCATGCTGATGGCTCATTGCATTACAGCACAGCAAGAATATTATCATAAAATTATGAATTTATTATGAAGAGCCGCAATAGGAAAAGGTAGCTTTGTGAAACTCAGTATTGCTCGTCCGAACGGTTATTATGGGTCCAGTACCAGCTTGTAGTTGCTGCACCGGCCAGGGGCTTGATATAACCTGCATCGCTGAACTGCTGCAGGGTGTCCTGCACCAGCTTCGGCCCTTCGCCGGTCTGCCGTGTAATCCTCTCAGCCAGGGCAGGCACGCTGGAACCGCCGTTGTTGAAAACGCCACAGCTCTCGATTAGGTCGTTGCTGAGCAACTTGAAGACCAGGTGCATGCGGTTGTGGCCGGCCACGCGCAGTCCTTCGTCACCAGTACATATCCCGTCTTCATACCTTTTGACCACGTAGTCCCAGAGGGCACGGTGCGGTGCCTCATAGGCCTTTAAAAATTCGGCTACATAGGTTTCATCCACCCTGGAAGTACGTACAACAGGGACATTGGCATCGTATAAATCCCAGTCGTCGGTTAGTATCTCGATGTCGTATTTCTCCCTCTCCTCCCTCACGGTGGTCCCGGGAAAGGGCGCCAGGAGGTGAAAGCCGCAGTCGATGCCGAGCCCTTCGGCAAAGGCACGTGTTTCAGCCAGGGTCTCAGGGCTCTCTCCGGGCAGGCCGATTACGAACGAGGCGAACGCGTCGACACCGCTTTCTTTGCACGCCTGCACCGCCTTAACGGCCTGGTCCAGTGTGATGCCCTTCTTCACCAGCTTGAGCATTTCGGCGTTGCCGGACTCTATCCCGAAGCTCACGGCGTCGCAGCCCGCATCGCGCATGACGGCCAGTATTTCAGCATCAACCGTGTTCACGCGGGCGAAGGCCGACCAGGGAATCTTGATGCCGCGGCGCTTCAGCTCAGAGCAGAATTCGCGCACGCGCACCCTGTCGGAGGTGAAGAGATCGTCGGCAATGTTGATGCGCGTGAACCCGTAGGAGATGATGTCCTCGATCTCGTCCACGATAAGCCGCGGTGTGCGGTAGCGTACTTTATAGCCCACCATACGCCGGCCCAGGCAAAAGATGCACTGGTTGGGGCAGCCCCGCGACGTGATGATGCTGACAGGGAAGCCCATGGCCCGGTAACGGGATACGGGCAGCAGGTGGCGTGCCGGCGCCGGCAGTGTATCCAGGTCCTGGATAAAGGCACGCACACCGGTGAAATGAGGCTGTCCATCCCTGCGGAAGGCGATCCCCCGGACGGAATCCCAGGCCGCACGGTCTTTAATGACCGGCAAAAGCTCGCGCAGGGTCTCTTCGCCCTCGCCCACCACGATCAAATCGATCTCCGGGTATTTTACCAGTGTATCCTCCCAATCGTAGGAGACATGCGGCCCGCCCATCATGGTGATGATGGCGGGGTTGTGGCGCCTGACATCCCGGATGATGGCCGCAGCGGCTTTGAAATTCATGGTTACCGAGGTGGCGCCCACCACGTCCGGTGCGAACCCGTCGAGTTCGCCCGCCAGCTTTTCCGCGCTGTAACGGCGCACGATATAATCGAATATCCTGACCTCGCAACCGGCCTGCTCACATGCAGCAGCCACATATGTGACGCCCAGTGGTGGAGACGGGGCCTCTTCGAGGGGATAGGGAGGGGCGATGATGGCGATCTTCATGGTGCTATTAAGACTGTAATACGAAGTAACATCCATTTACGTTGACTTCGGCATAACCGCTCTATTATATCCTAATTCTTGGCAGCATCTAATAAATTCCTCCACGCCATCACGTCACAGAAACCCTCAATGCCGGCCCAGCTTGTTGCATTAATCATAAGATTGTCATATTATCAACGCGTCATAAGTAAGTTTGGGGGCGAGTTTATGAGACAGCACGGCAGAGCTACCGGGGGGCTACATGGCAGGGGTGTGGAACGTCCGTTAATCTTGCTGATTACCGGCTGCATAGTATTGGGCGTCCTTCTGGGCGGCGCCTGTGCAACCGGCAGCATCAGCCAGCCGCAGGTAAACCCCGGTGAACAACCGGGGGCATCTGTCCCACCCGCTGATCTGCCGCCGTCCGTTACTCCAGTAACCCCGGTTGAACCGTTACCCACACCTCCCATCCCGGAGACTCCCGCCCCGGCGGACCAGGGACCTGCTCAGCCCCCGGTTGGTACAAATCCCCCGCCTGCCGGCTCACTTGATGCGTCAACCCTGATAACCGGGCAGGCCTCGCAGATGAAGCTGAACATCGACGATATGGGGCCGGGATGGACACTGGGCGTCGCGATCGCGCCGGCCATACCGCAGGTATCATCTTCCAGCCATGCGTACTTTACCCAGGGCTCGTCATACGCGCCTGGTGTGCAGAATACTGTCGCGGTTTACCGCAATATCGCTTCGGCGGTCAGTGCATATGATAAAGAGAGGCAGGCAAATTTATCGGCTTCAAATCCGGGCATCGGTGATGAAAGCCTGCTGAACGCCTCGGTGCCTATCAATAAGCTGCTGGTATTCAGAAAGAACAACGTTGTTGTATGGCTGTGGCTGAAGCAATATAAGGAAGGCGATATAGAGCGCTATGCACGGATCGTGGAACAGCGGGTGCTGGCTGCCGCAGCAGCGCCGCCTGTATTACCGCAACCGCCACCACAACAGGTCCAAACGCCTGATCCCATACCCGCGCCTGCCCAACCGGCAGAGGCGGTGATACCCACACAGGCGTATCAAATGGTATTGACGATGGAAGATATGGGGCCGGGCTGGATAAAAGGGAATGTTTCACCTCCTTCCTACAGGGACAGCACCTCGTCGAGCCAGGTATCGTATTCGCAGGGGTCCAACTTCGCGCCCACCGTGCAGAATACGGCGGTTGTTTACCGCAGTGCTGCAGCAGCCGTCAAAGCATATGCCGATGCCAAACCTCCCAGCGCGTCGCTGTCATCTCCCACCATCGGCGATGAATGCTTCCTGAATAATTCTGTGCCTATCGACAGGTTGCTGGTATTCAGGAAAGGCAACGTGGTTGAGTGGATATGGCTTAAGCAGTACAAGGCCGGTGATATCGAGGCTTACGCCAGGACCGTGGAAAAGAAACTCTCCCCCTGAGCTGCGGCAGTCCCGGCTGCCCGGTTTGAGAGGTTGTCAATTAAAGCTTTGATACCGGTGAGCTGTAACTATTGCTGCTGCACCATGGCTTTGCCGACTACCCTGACCATCCAGTTCACGCGGCTCTTGTCTCCAAACCAGGGGGCGGTCGAATAGGGCCAGGCGGGTGCAAAATTGTCGGCACCGTTGTCACCCCTCATCGTTACGTCTGAGTGCCCATTTACCACGTTGCTCGCGACCCCCATGCGGAATCCCTGGCCCTCAGGGATGCCTGTATAAATATGGATATAAAAATCACCTTCCACTGCAACATCGGGGATTTCTATATCGGCCCAGGCACCCGTTGAATCGATATTGGCCCCCATGCGTGTCCGCAGGGGGAAATCTTCCCCGCTAAATGGGGTCGTATAGAGGACCTTGTAATCTTTATCCAGGATCTGCAGTTCGCTGTCCCCGATGTGATACCCGGGCGACCCGTAGACCAGCCCGAATACCCGTACCTTATTTATGACAAACGGGTCCGGCGGTGACACAAAGCTGACTGAATACCCCGTGCAGGGTTTTACCAGGGACAGATAATCCTTGGCAACGCCTTCGTCATATTTCAACTCCACCGGCGCCGCTACACGCTTTGATGTGACCGTAAGCTCGGCACTCCTATCTCCAATTTCAATTTCATAGGTGCCAGCTTCATCTTTGGAAAGTGAGAAGGTTACACTCTGGGTGGCCCCCGGGTCCAGGTTAACAGCTTTTGATTCGACTTTTTTACCATCAACAGAAAGGGTGGCGCTGTAATTTCCAGCGGTGCCGCCGGTATTCGCTATCTGCGCACTGATAACGGCCTTGTCCCCCACTTCAACTTGCGCGGGCTTGATATCAAGGGAAGTTATGTCAAACTTCGCGGGAGGCGCCGAGGGTGTGCAGGCTGTTGCCGCCGTTATTGTCATAACCAGCAGCAGCCCGGCTACCAGTATCTTCTTATTAATCATCGGTTGTTTCCTTGAGTATAGTTTATTCCAGGTAATCCTTGAGCCTGCGGCTCCGGCTGGGATGCCTCAATTTACGCAGTGCCTTGGCCTGGATCTGGCGGATCCGTTCCCGCGTCACATTAAACTCCAGGCCAACCTCTTCAAGCGTCCTCGCCCGGTCATCCTCCAGGCCAAAACGCATCAGTATTATCTTCCTCTCCCTTTCTGTAAGCTCCGACAGTACTTCGTTTATCTGCCTTCTCAGCAATCCGGTGGTGGCGGCCTCAATCGGCGGTATGGCCGTCTTGTCCTCGATGAAATCGCCCAGGTGGCTCTCATCTTCCTCTCCCACCTTCATCTCCAGCGATAAGGGGACCCTGCTCAATTTCATTATCTCCATCACCTTTTCCACCGGGATCTCCATGGCAATGGCTATCTCTTCAATGTTCGGCTCGCCACCGCTCTCCTGGCTCAACTGCCTCTTTGTCCTGAGCAACCTGTTTATGTTTTCCACCATGTGAACAGGTATCCTGATGGTACGTGACTGGTCGGCCAGGGCACGGTTCACCGCCTGCCTTATCCACCACGTGGCGTAGGTGCTGAATTTAAATCCACGCCTGTATTCAAATTTAACCACGGCGCGCACAAGCCCGATATTCCCCTCCTGTATAAGGTCGAGGATCGGCATACGGTGCATGCTGTATTTCTTGGCAATGCTCACCACCAGCCGAAGGTTGGCCTCGATAAGGTGGCGCGCTGATTTATCGGCCTCCTTCTTCACATTGTTGGAATACTGCCTGAATTGAGCGGTCAACGGTTGCAGCTTCAATATCAAGCCCCCGTCCACGGGCTCCCCGAGCAGCAATGCCAGCTCATCCCACGAGGTACGGCTGCCTACGGCGTCGTAGACCTTGAGGGGCAACAGCCGGCTGTAAACAGAAATATCGGCAATATCGTGCCAGACCTCCATGAAAGGCTTCCCGCAACCGGCGCTTACTTTTTCCACGAGCGGGATGTCCACAACGCCATCTACGGCAGTCCGCAATGCGGGCCTGAGAATTGCCTGTTTGAAACCACGCCCGCACTCAACCCCCAGTTCTCCATGCAGGGCGGCAATGACCGGGTAAGCGGAGACCAGCTTGCGAAGGCTGGCAATCATGATGCTGATCTCAAATTCGTACTGGTCCGGATTGGCCCGGCAATATTTCTCTAACCCCGCCAGGTACCGCCCGTCCTCGACCTTGCCGGCTAATGTCCGCTCCTCCTGCGCCGTGAGAAGGCCAACCCTCCCGATTTCACGTAAATACAAATGTATCGGGTCATCGTAGAAATCAACTGCGTCAGCCGTTACAACCGGAGGCGCCGAAAGTTTGCCGTGTAAGTCCGTCCCTGTCCCGTCTTCCAGTCCATGCTCGATCGAAACCAGGTCTTCCCAGACAGCAGCAGTGTGATCGAAGTCGTCGACCCCTTTCTCACTGAACACATCTACCAGTATGTCAGTATCCCTTAACGGATCCAGTACCGGTGCGGACAGGATCGGTGGTGAAACGCGGTCGATTTCAACACCGGCGCTTTTCTTATTTGCCAATATTTACTTCTTCTCAAAACGCCCCACGGCTTAATAACGGCTTAAAGGCGGGGCGCCCGGACAGGGGATGAATGGAAACGTAGCGGTCTGATTATGTAATCCAATCAGCTACAACAGTAGCTAAACCACCTCATTAACTATACGTGAATAAGCCGCATCAATCAAATTTTACGCTGTTTCCGGCATATGCCGTACGATGCAAAATTTATACGGTTCGGCTCAATCAGGCTATACTATCAGGCAAAATGTCAAGCATCCGCTGCTTTATTTAAATTGAAGGAGTTGTAAAGATGGTTCTACCAAGAGATGTAGTGATCGTTGATTACCTGCGTTCCCCCTTTTCCAAGGGCAGCCCGAGGGCGCCTGAAAAGGACCTGCTGAACGGTTTTACTATGCAGGAAGTGCTGGGTATGCTCTGGAAAGAGCTGATCAAGAGGAATAAGCTGGACCCGGAGATTATCGATGAGGCGGTTACCGGCACGGGCACGCCGGTGCTCGAGCAGTTCACTTTCGGCGGCAAGGTAGCCACCTACTGGGGTGACCTGCCGTTTAAAGTCGCCAGCCACCAGACCGACATGCAGTGCGGCTCGTCATTCTGCGGCCTGCGGTCGGCTGTCATGAGCGTTGCCTGCGGATTTTCCGAGGTATGCCTGGCAGGCGGCGTTGAGCATATGACCCATATCCCCATGGGCGCCCCCGGCGCCATAACTTTCCCGCAGAAAATGCTGGGGAACGCCCCCGAGTTTAAGAGATTCGACCTACCATTCTCCATCAACATGGGTTACACGGCGCAGAAGACGCAGGAACTGTATGGATTGACCAGGGAAGATATGGACAAATGCGCCGTCAGGTCACACCGGCTGTGCGCCGAAGCTACCAAAAGCGGGTGGCTCAAGCAGGAAATGCTGCCCCTCACAGTTACGCTCCAGGATGGCAGCAAGCAGGTTTTTGACTATGACCAGTGCTGCAGGCCCGACACCACCATGGAGACCATGTCCGCCCTCAAACCCGCTTATAAAGCGGATGGCACCATCACCGCCGGCAACGCTTCTCCCTTGAGCGCCGGCGCCTCTTCCATGCTGATCATGTCCAGGGAAAAGGCCAGGAAGCTCGGGCTCAAACCGATGGCGAGTTTTGTTTCCTTCGGTGTTGCCGGCATCGACCCGACCATAATGGCTGCCGGCCCTGTGCCCGCCATCAAGAAGTCGCTCGAGTATGCCAACATGAAGGCCAAGGATATCGATTACTGGGAGATTAACGAGGCCTTTGCAGTCGTTCCCCTGCTGGCCCAGAAAGAGTTCGGCATCCCCGAAGACAGGGTCAATATCCACGGCGGCGCCATGGCCATAGGTCACCCGCTGGGCGTGAGCGGCATCAGGCTGGTAGGCACCCTGGCCAGGATCCTGCATGAAAAGAAAGCCAAATACGGAAATGCCTCGATGTGCGTCGGCGGCGGACAGGGCATCGCTGCCATCATCAAGTCGGAATAACAGGTAGCTACGCATGGCCAAAGTTAACAGGAGCTGTATAATATTTATAAATATATGACGGAGGAGGAGATGATGTACAGATTGATTTGGCGCACCATTCCGGCGACCCTTTGTTTTGCTGTAATACTACTATTCACCATGAGCTGTATCAATATCAACATGCCTCAAGGGTCAGCGGAGAACAAAACCTCACCAGGAGACCTGGCAGCCCCGCCGGCTCCTGCCGCAGAACTACCCACTATTGAATCATTCAGTGCATCACCAGGATCTGTGCTCGAAGGTAAATCCAGCACTTTAAGCTGG
>Ga0247841_10002629_pt1 | contig 35360 bp, 29 predicted proteins | sample LaCruzMarch2015__2_FD_192410 | JGI IMG/M metagenome (GOLD analysis project Ga0247841, IMG submission 192410) | Freshwater microbial communities from meromictic Lake La Cruz, Castile-La Mancha, Spain - LaCruzMarch2015_18m | ecosystem: Environmental > Aquatic > Freshwater > Lake | place: Spain... | reverse complement strand
GATGCAGCAAAAAACTCAACCCAATCCATGGATAAACTCTTACAACTTAGCGGCCGAATTGCTGAGTTGGAGCGCGACCTATCGAAGGCATTGACGGAGAAGGACGTCATGCGAGAGAGACAAGCGCAATTCCAGCGAATGGTGGAAAACATCGGTGATGTTATCTTCGAGGTTGATCATCTCGGGGTGATTCTATACTTCAGCCCCATTGGGAAAGATATCTGGGGATATGATCAGGAAGATGTCATTGGAAAGAACTTCATTGAATTTGTTCATCCCGATGATCGGAACATTCTAGTAAAGCGGTTTGTGGAACTCAGCACCGGAGTGGAATACCCGCTGATCTATAGAATCAAAAACAAATCAGGTGAGTTCAGATGGGTACGGACGAAAACAAAAACCAGGATAGAAAATGGCACATTTATTGGGGCCATTGGAACGCTTATTGACGTTTCCGATCAGAAACGGATGGAGGAAACACTGCGGGAAAGAGAGGACCTCTTCCGTAACCTTGTTGATTATATGCACGACGCAATGATAATTATCAGTTGGGATGGGTCCATACTCTTCTCTAACCGGGCAGCGGCAAGAATCATCGAATACGAACGGGCTGAAGAGTTGGTCGGTCACAATATGGTTGAATATATTCACCCCGATTCTCTCCAAAAAGCAGCAGAGGACCTCGAAGCAGTCAAGGCCGACAAAATGGGGTTTCTTTCAGAATATCAGCTAAGGTCAGTAACGGGTCGGCACATTTGGGTGGAAAGCGTGGGAGGGAAAATTATTTTCCGCGGCGATCCTGCGAACCTTGTATGCATCAGGGATATTACCTCGCGCAAGCGGGCGGAGGGGAAACTCCTCGAATCCGAAGAAAAATATCGAAACATTCTTGAGAACATCGAAGACGGCTACTTTGAAGTCGATCTGGTCGGCAATTTCACATTCTTCAACCCTTCTCTTTGCCGTATCCTTGGTTATCCTAGAGAAGAAATGCCGGGCATGAATAACAGGGTATTCATGGACGCCGAAAATGCAAAGAAGGTATTTCGGGCTTTTAACGAGATCTATGTGACCGGTGTTTCAACAAAGGGCTTTGAGTGGGAGACAATTAGAAAGGACGGCGCCAGGACATATATCGAGGTGTCGGTATCTCTCATTGTAAAGCCAGGGGAGAAACCAACCGGTTTTCGTGGCATTGCTCGTGATATCACTGAGCGCAAACAGGCGGAACAAAAACTCCAGGATACCCTTGAAAGTCTCAGAAAGTCGGTCAGCGCAACCGTTCAGGTCATGGTGTCCGCTGTGGAAATAAGAGATCCCTATACCGCGGGTCACCAGAACCGGGCCGCTGATCTCGCCCGTGCTATTGCCACAGAATTGGGACTTCCTCAGAGTAGGGTTGACGGCATCCGCATGGCGGGAAGCATTCACGACATCGGAAAATTATCTGTTCCGGCAGAGATATTATCCAATCCTACAGAACTGACAGAACTCGAATTTTCCATGATTAAAGAACATGCTCATAAAGGATACAAGATGCTGAAGGATGTGGTTTCTCCGTGGCCCCTGGCGGAGATAGTATATCAGCATCATGAGCGGATGGATGGTTCCGGCTATCCAAGACGCCTGAAAGGGGAAGAAATATTCATAGAGGCCCGTATCCTTGCCGTGGCGGATGTTGTGGAATCTATGGCATCCCATCGCCCCTATCGTCCTGCTCTCGGACTTGACGCCGCCCTGAAGGAGATTGAGAAAAATCAAGGGACAATGTATGATGCAGATGCGGTGGATGCGTGCCTGAGATTATTCCGGGAGAAGGGCTATCAATTGGTCTTAAGGTAATATTGACGTGAAAGAATGGGGACAGCCGTACATTAATCAGTATTACTTTTTCACTTGCAATATCGTAAGCGCGTCGCCGACATGGATATTAGGGTATGCAATCATAGGATAGTGGAGGCATGATGAAAAATTTATCGAAAAGTTTGTTTGAAATTTTCGGCTTTGTTTTAGCGGCAATGATTATTGTTATTTCTCCTTCAACGGCATGGTCAGCAGATAAAATCGACATCCGTTATCTTGTCCAGGACAAGAAGGTGATTCCTGTTACCTGCCGGATCGGCTACTGGGAGATTACCGATATCAAGCTGCCTGATCTGGTCGTGACGAATAAGCAGAAAACGCCTGTCACTGTCGATCAAGTGGATGTGATCGGTAAGGTCTCAGGTATTGAAACGGTGCGCCTTCAGATATCCGGTAAGCCGTTATCGGAAGCGATTACCGGAACCGCCGATATGCTGAACAAGCAGGAGCTACCGCTGCCTTCCGTACAGTTGTCTTTCGGCAAGGTGGCGCTTCCCGAAGGCATGTTTTCGGGAAACGCCACCGCAGCCAGGGGACAGAGCGTTCTGCTCCCGCTCTCGAAAATTGCGTATCTCCATCATGTCGGTCACGTTAAGATAGATGGTATGGAGATTAAATTGACCATGAAGTCGGGCGGGAAAAAGACAGTCTCCTCTTTTCCCGTGCAGCTCACTCCCTATAAGGTGAAGGGGAAATACATCTTCCCGGTGAAAGGCGATGTGCAGATGGCCTTTCTTCCCCTGAGCTACATCCACCACCGGGGATCCGCATCTCAGGAATTTGCCATGGACATCGTGGGGGCCAACCAGAAAGACGCGCCATCTTTCACTGCGATCTCAAGTTCCAAACCCAAGACACTTTCCGATTACAGTATCTGGGGGCGGGAGGTTATGGCTATCGGCGACGGTGTGGTCTCGGAAGTTGGGGAAAAGTTTCCCGAAGAACTAATGAGTGCCCCGTCCAAATTTTCCGAACCTGGATATGCCATTAGCATCATTAAGAAATTAATCACGAAGATCGGTTGGACCAATGCCGTGGCCGGGAATTACGTGATCATCGATCACAGAAACGGTGAGTTCAGTGTTTACTGCCATCTTCAGGAAGGGTCCATCCGTGTGAAGCCGGGAGACAAGGTGAATAAGGCTATGGTTATCGCCAAGGTCGGAAACACGGGAAACTCCGGTGCGCCCCATCTACATTTTCAGCTGATGGATTCCCAGAATTTCTTCACTGCCAACGGCCTTCCTATGATGTTTGAGAATGTGCCGGCGCAAGTGATGATTGCTGAATTCCCTGTTAATGGCAACACCCTGAGCTTCAGTGACAGCATCTTCTCTACGGTGCCATAATCAGATGACTTTGGAGAAAGAATGGGGACATCCATAACTTAATCTGTATTTAATTTCCACTTGCAATCCCCCATTAATTGAGATAATGAGGATCGTAATCACCGAATTATAATAAATATGGGTATTATTGTGATCAGGAGAACCATTCAGGAAGCCATCGAGCAATCCCTGTTCAAAGGGAAGGCGATCATCATTTACGGCGCCCGGCAGGTTGGCAAGACCACGTTGCTCATGGCGCTTCAGCAGGACGCTGCCGTTCCCTCCATCTATCTCAACTGCGATGAGCCGGACATCCGCCGGGCGCTTTCAGATAAAACCTCGACAGAGTTGAAGATGCTGATCGGCAACAACAAGCTGGTGTTGATTGACGAGGCGCAACGGGTCGGCACAATCGGTCTCACCATCAAGCTCTTGACCGATACGGCGCCGGATATCCAGGTGATCGCCACCGGTTCTTCCGCCTTCGAACTTTCCAGCCGGATAGAGGAACCGCTGACCGGCAGAAAGCGGGAATTCAGGCTCTATCCTTTTTCACTGACAGAACTTGGTCAGATATATTCACCGCTGGAAGTCAAACGCATCGTGGAACGCTGTATGATCTTCGGTCTCTATCCCGAGATAATCAACGCCCCGGAGGCGTCAGGAAAGGCGCTGCGCGAAATTGCCGGAAGCTATCTCTACAAGGACATTCTTACCCTCCAGCAGATACGAAATACCGAGGCGCTGGAGCGGCTGGTGCAGTCCGTCGCGTTGCAAACCGGCAACGAAGTCTCCTATAACGATCTTGCCCAGCAGGTGGGCGTAGATAAAAAGACGATCGAGAGTTATCTGCGCATCCTGGAGCAATCGTTCATTATTTTCCGTCTGGGGTCGTTCAGCAGGAATCTGCGGAATGAACTGAAGAAATCCCGCAAAATCTATTTTGTGGATACAGGAGTTCGCAATGCTGTCATCAACAATCTCAATCCACCGGACCTGCGTGGCGACGTAGGCGGCCTGTGGGAGAATTTTGTCATTGCGGAGCGGATGAAACGAAACCACAATCAACAATTGTTTCCCAATACTTATTTCTGGCGCAGCCATCAGAAACAGGAAGTTGACTATCTGGAAGAACTGAACGGCGAGTTGCGGGGATATGAAATCAAGTGGCGCGAGAAGCGGCTGAAGGTTCCGGCCGGATTCAGCGCGGCCTACCCGGATTGTCCGGTCAGCCTGATCAATCGTGAGAATATGACGGAGTTTGCGGGATAATTGGGGGCAGTTGACCGGCAGTTCTCAAATTTTCAAATATTTGATGATAGCGGGTTGAAACATGCGATTTATGGGGGATTATTTTTTGAATAATCGGGAAGATCCGGTTCTTCCTGTACTGTTGATTCTTGGATTTCCATTTTTGATGTAGTATTTCGATCGAGAAGCTGCAATATAAAATTGCCGGTTGATCATGACGGAACCGTATTATTGATTGATAAATACAAGGGGAAGGATCGTGTTAAAGAAATATCAGCCCGAACGCACAGATCTGCTGATTAACACGGACTGGGGCATTCCGTCGGATCAACTACCCAGAGAAACAGCGGAAAGCAGAGGATTGAAACTTTTTCATGACCGGTGGATAACCAAGGCAGAAAAAAGGCAGCTTCGGGACGAGCATGGCACTTACGACTCCATCCGTATTGTCGGCTGTCTCCTGATGGTCATTACATTGCTCATTTTCATCAATATCGGAGATATTTTCAGAGATGGAATCCTCTATACTTCCTTGGTGGTTGTTTTCGGTTTCGTTATGTTGACCGCAGGAATAGGATTAATCAGGTTCAAACGTTTTGCCCGTAACATCGCCGTACTCGTGTTCCTATCTTTTCTGGTATTGCCTTTTACACCGCTTCTGCGTGACGATAAGGGGTCGCCATTCATTGCAATCTCGGGTTTAATCGGTCTTTATTATCTTCTGCGAAAGACAGCCCGAAAAATTATTGCGTCTCCGGTCGAATCAACTTCCGCTGATACGAAAGAGAAGCGTCCTGTTGTTCGCAAGGCTGCTTATGCGATTTTGTTGCTACTGGCAGTTTTTGCAACTTATACCATTTATGATGTGAGACAGGCGAAGCGCACGGCTGCGGATATATGCCTTAACGCTGAAAAAGGAACGCCCTTGGGAAAATTTTTGTCAAAATTCCCCGAAAAGGATTACAAGATGATCAGAAGAGCCGAATCTGTCATGATCGTGCCGAAAAGTGGTATGGGACGCAATTATTGTAAGGTTTCCCATGATGGACGGATCATCACTGGAGCAAAGACAGGAACTAACGATTAATGAGCGTGTATGAATAAAGGCAACTTGAGGCAATATTTGTATGCAATGATGAAATTGAAAGTCAGGTGCCTTGTAGGCAAAATTTTTGACGGCACAACCTCTGATTAGCAATCACTAACGACAAAGATAAAATAAAGATATACAATTAACCACATTTTTGCCTTACTATCCACCGCCGAGACTAATCATTTTAATACAGGAAAGCAGTCTTTGCATTGAACAAACGAAAGTACAGATAATAGGAGAGGATATGTTTACGGTTGAAAAAACATGCAGCCTTGTGATTCTCTGGATTGGAATAATTGCTCTATTATCTCTCATGCCCGTTTCCGCATTTGCAGATGAAAAGTCGGAGACATTTGTGCAGTTAGGACATCAATATACTGACATCGATACGGTAGCCTTTTCTTCGGATGGAAAGTATCTAGTAACGGGATGCAAGGATAAAACCGTTAAATTATGGGATGTGGCAACCGGCATGGAGATTCGCACTTTCTCCGGACATGCGGAGGAGGTCACAGCGGTTGCCATATCTGTAGATGCCACACAAATTCTCTCGGGTGACGAAAAAGGATTTATCAAGCTATGGAACACCCTATCGGGCAAGGAAATAAAAAGTATGGCCGTACCCAATCAATATAAGAGAATTAGAAAGCTTCGTTTTTCAACGGAAGATGGTTTCTTTATTTCTCAAATATCACCCGTACCAGATGTCTGGGATGTTAAAACAGGTAAAATAGTCAAGAAGTTTGATAGACTGCTCCCTGCGCTCACTAAAGACGCAGGAGACAAATATGTGGTTGCCGACAGTGGTAGCTCTGATAGCTTCGTCATCCTGGAATTGTCATCGGGAAAAGAAATAAAAACAATTGAACATAAAGGTAAAGGCAGTTTACGTGGGACATCTTTTTCGCAAAACGGAAAATATGCTTTGTTTATGGACGAAGATTATGGCCAAAATAAATACACTTTTTCATTGCTGGACATTGATACAGGCATAAAATTATCTTCCTGGCAGACAGATATTAGAAAAAATATTTACAGTCTGTTTCTTCTCCCCAACGGCAGAGAGGCAATGACGGCAGGTCCTGAAGGAATTACACTGTGGGATGCGCTGCAGGGCAAAGTCCTGAAGGTTTTGACCACAGGTTTCACCTATCTTATTCATCCCTCACCGGACGGGAGATTCTTCTTATCGACAGGTCAATATGTGCCTACACTCTGGGATACAGCATCCGGCAGTATCGTTCGTTTTTTCCGAGGGCGGCCGCTCGTTAGTGTCACTTCTGCAGCCACCAGCTTTGATGGAAGTCTGGCAATTGTAAACAGACACAATGCGCCGTCCCTCATGTGGGATTTCAAGAACGGAAAACCCATCGAGATGTTCAAAGGCTATTCGGATGCAGGGCCCTTCATTGCCGACGGCAAATACATGTACCTTGATGCCGATGACAAGACGATTGAAGTATGGGATGTTGCGGCGCGAAAACCTCTGAAAAAATTGCAGGGAAGCCGCTTTTCATTTTCCCGAGACGGTCGGTATGTGGCGGAAGTGATTGCAGCTGGACAGATCAAGGTTTGGGAGTTCGCCACCGGCAAAGAAATCATGAACTATACGGAACCATCCGGCAATATCACTGGTTTCATGCTCTCGGAAAATAATCGATATCTATTCATTGTCACTGGCAATAGCGCAAAACGCATAGATATCGAAACCAAGGGGGAAGAAAGATTTAGTTGGGCGGAGCCCTATTATAAATATGCCACGCTCTCACCTAACGGCAGGTTCATCGCTTTGCTAGTCACTAGCCATAAATTCAAAAGTATTATGAAATTATACGACGTTGAGGCAAGAAGAGAGATCCATGCGTACGAAGGGGCTGTGCCTGCGGCTTCTTTTGTCTTTTCCCGGGACGGCAATCAGATTTTGTTCGCCCAGGACCACAACAATCTGGTGCTCTGCGATCTTTTAACCGGCAATGTCGTTAAGACGTTTACAGGACATAAAGACGTTATCTGGGGTCTTGATTTCTCACCTAATGGCGAACAGATCATATCGGTATGTTCCGATGGAAGCATAAAATTATGGAATAAATCCACGGGACAAGAAATGATGAACTTTGTAGGATACCACGGGCCTGTAAGAACGGCCGAAATACTTTCCAATGGGAAGCAAGTCATCTCTGTCGGTGACGACAACACCACCCGCCTCTGGGACATCGCTTCAGGAAAAGAACAAGTGAAGTTCCTCACATTTGCCGATGGCGAATGGATTATCATCACACCGGATGGTTATTTCAACGCATCACCCAACGGGGCGAAGTATATCAATGTCAGGATAGGCAACAAGGTCTATAACATAGACCAGTTCTATGCAAAATTCTACCGTCCTGAGCTTGTTCAGCTAGCCATTGCCGGCAAGGAACTTCAGAAAGGCGAGACCCTTGGAGATATCCTTGCAAAAAATCCTGCCCCTACAGTCCAGATCATATCACCCATATCTGGAAGCTCAGTTGACAAAGACAACGCCATTGTTTCCTTAAGAATCATTAATAACGGCGGTGGAATCGGGAATGTAATGCTCTACCTCAATGGCACCCAAGTGGCCAATGAGACCCGAGGGGTAATCATCAAGGGCAAAACCCCGACCAATGAAAAGACGATGTCCTTCACCATTCCACTCATGGAAGGACAAAATGAAATCCGGGTTATTGCCTTCAACAAAGAGAACTCCATGGAATCCAACCCTGCTTTGGTTTCTATCATTTCAAGGACGGTCATGCAGAAACCGAGCCTCTATGCGTTGATAATCGGCATCAACGAATACAAAAACAAATCCATATCACTGAAATATGCCGTGTCGGATGCAAAGATCTTTGCAGAGACCCTGAAGAAAACTGCAGCACCATTGTTTGAAAAGATAAGCATTCTGCTGTTCACAACGCCTGGTGAAACGACCAGAGAGAACATCATCAAGGCTTTTGAAGGGTTGCGTTTGAAGATGAAACCTAACGATCTCTTCGTATTCTACAATGCCTCCCATGGCATCGTGGATGTAGTGGATGATGAGGAACAGTATTTTTTGCTTACGAGTAACGTCCTGCTACTGTCGTCACGCCATATAGGCAAGGATGCCATGAGTCAGAAGGAACTTGCCAAACTTATCGGGAACATCCCTGCTCAGAAGAAGTTCGTGATCCTTGATACGTGCAATGCGGGTAAAGGAGGAAGGGAAATACAGGTTGCCCTCCTGCAGCAGACAAGAGGACTTACGGATTCTACAGCCGTCAAGCTCCTTCAGAGAGCCATCGGTTCGGCAGTCTTCTCGGCCTCGTCCGATACCCAATTAGCGCTCGAAGGGTACAATGGACACGGATTGTTTACCTTTGTACTTATCGAAGGACTTAAGGGAAAAGCAGACATCAAGAAGGATGGATATATCACGGTTCTTGGCCTTGCTGATTACGTGGAGGAGAACGTAGTAAAGCTCTCTGAAGAAGTCTTCAATCGTCAGCAGACCCCAACGATCCAGACGGGGGCTAATTTCCCCATCGGGAGGGTGAGGTAGGGTAGCCATTCGCGCATAAAAATTTATTTTCCTTGGTAATAGCAATTAAACATTGTGATTGGTAATTCACGGTCCACACATCTATCGTAATGTGCAGATAAGGTAGGTGGACCAAATAACTGCCAAATTTCATTTTTTCAACCACCACGCTTGCTCATTACGGGTTGTAATCAAGCATATATGGGTATCGGCCACAAATCTCGCTCTCAACAAATATTTTCCATAATTGTCTTGGCAAGATCGTGATCGAAGCGTATTTTCTCTTGCTGAAACGCATGATCCCGCACACTGCGAGTAGCAAGGTTTTATTGATTGATTGAGATGGGGATAAAATGCAAATGTCAATGACTAATTTATGCAAATTTATGCGTTCATCCGCTTCCGCAAAACGCTGCTTTCGATTTATATGAGAATACAGAAGTCAGAAATGTAGGGTGGAACAAGCGAAGCGGTTCCACCAATAATATGCATGGTCTTAGAGATTCAAATCACCTCATGATTGATTGGGTTCGATTGAATATGTACTTGAAAAAAATGAGGAAACATGTCATTTGTCACCATCGTAACCGCAGAGGGCTGAATATTCATGACCCAGACAAATCTTACTGACCTCCAGGGGCAGATCGAGAACGTTACCTACTTCAATGAAGAGACCGGCTATACCATTGCCAAGGTCAAGGTCGCCGGAAACAAAGATCTCGTTCCCTGTGTCGGCAATCTGATCCGCCCCACTCCCGGGGAAGTCCTCAGCATGAAAGGGGAATGGACCAACCACGAGAAATACGGACGTCAGTTCAAGATCTCTTTTTCCCAGACGACGACCCCCGCCTCCGTCCACGGCATCCAGAAATACCTGGGCTCGGGCCTGATCAAAGGGATCGGACCGGTCATGGCCAAGCGCATCGTCGCCAAATTCGGCAAGAATACCCTGGAGATAATTGAACGTAGCTCGGAAAGGCTTGCGGAAATACCGGGGATCGGCGCGGGCCGCATCGCCATGATCCGGAAGGCATGGCAGGATCAGCAGGAGATCCGGGAGGTCATGCTGTTTCTCCAGACCCACGGCGTCAGCACGGGATTCGCGGCCAAGATCTTCAAGCAGTACGGCAACGACGCCATCGGGATTGTCCAGGAGAATCCTTATCGCCTGGCAAAGGATATCTTCGGCATCGGCTTTCTCACGGCGGACAAGGTTGCGGAAAAGATGGGCTTTGCCAAAGAATCCCTGGTCAGGGCGGAGGCGGGAGTCCTTTATGTCCTGAATCAATTGGCCGAACAGGGGCATGTCTATGCGCCCCAACCGTTTCTTATCGAGCAATCCCAGGCCATCCTGGGGATTGGTGCGGACATTATCGAAAAGGCCATCGTCAATCTGGTTAAGGAACAGATGGTCGCCAGCGAGGAAAGGCCCGACCTCGACCACCGGGCCATTTATCTGTCCCACTTTCATCTGGCCGAGTGCCAGGCGGCAGCCAGACTGAAGGCGCTGATCCCCGCCCCCAAACAGACGCGCCAGATTGATGTTGACAAGGCCTTGGGCTGGGTCCAGGAGAAGCTGGCCATCAACCTGGCGGAAAAACAGCGCCAGGCCGTCAAAACGGCGATTGAAAGCAAGCTCATGATTATTACCGGCGGACCGGGGACCGGGAAAACGACCATTATCAACGCCATCATGAAAATCTACAAAACCGTCAAAACGACCATTTTTCTGGCGGCCCCGACGGGAAGGGCGGCGAAAAAAATGGCCGAATCCACGGGCCAGGAAGCGAAGACCATTCATCGCCTGCTGGAGTTCAATTTCAAGCGCGGGGGATTTCAGAAAAATGAAAACAGCACCCTGGATTGCGATATTTTGATTGTTGATGAAGCCTCCATGATCGATATCGTCCTTATGCATTACCTCCTGAAGGCGGTCCCCACGCGGGCAACCCTGATCCTGGTCGGCGATGTGAACCAGTTGCCGTCCGTCGGCCCGGGCAATGTTTTAAGGGATATTATTGCCTCGGAGGTGGCAACCGTGGTCGAGCTGAATGAAATCTTCCGGCAGGCCAAAGCAAGTTCCATTATTGTCAATGCCCACCGGATCAATGAAGGCCTGTTTCCGGAGACAACACCCGCGCCCGATGCCAAGACCCTGTCCGATTTCTATTTTATTCAACAGGAGGACCCGGAGAAGGCCCTGGAGACGATCCTGAACCTGGTAAAAACAAGGATACCGGCACGGTTCAGATTGAATCCCATCAATGATATTCAGGTGTTAAGCCCGATGAACAGAGGCACCGTGGGCGTGACCAATCTGAATGCCGAACTTCAAAAGGCATTGAATCCCGGGGAAGGCGGGGTCTCCCGGGGGGGGAATAACTTCCGGATCCATGACAAGGTAATGCAGATTCGTAATAATTATGATAAAGAGATTTTCAACGGCGATATCGGCCGGATCTTTCACATCGATGAGGAAGATCAGGAAATCAAGATTCTTTTTGATGAGCGACTGGTCACCTATGAATTTGCGGACCTCGACGAGCTGGTCCCGGCCTATGCCGTGACGGTCCACAAAAGCCAGGGTTCCGAGTATCCCGCCGTGGTCATTCCCATTATGACCCAGCATTACATGATGCTCCAGCGGAATCTGATCTACACGGCCGTGACGAGGGGCCGGAAGCTGGTAGTCCTGGTGGGAACCAAGAAGGCTCTGGCTATAGCTGTGAAAAACAACAAGACGGAGCAGCGATATTCGCTGTTGAAGCAACGATTGATGACGATAGCATGAGCAGCAAAGTGGGAAAAGAGTAAATTAACCATCTTAAAGAAAGAAAGGAGAATTCAGAATGCAGGCAATGTTTACCTTGACCCCGGCGGAGTCAAAACGGTTGATCGGCAAGGGGGTGGCGGCCCTGCCCGAGATTCAGCATGCCCAGAAGAACGGCTATCTCCTCGTAGGCAGGGGATCGACGAATGCCTACATTCTCGAGGAGCTGCTCGGCAAAAAAATCAAGAAAGAGGGATATACGGCGGGCCAGGTCATCAAGGGGGTGCTGTGCGTCCTCGGGGCGGAGGAAAGAACCAAACCGGTAACCTTCCATAAGGGCGAGTCCCTCCCCGTCGAGCCGGGATCGGTTCTGGACAAACTCGGCGCCGGCGACATCTTGCTGAAAGGGGCGAATGCCATCGACGGGGAAGGCAACGTGGGTGTGATCATGGCCAGTCCCTCAGGTGGGACGATGGGGCAGTTCTACATGGCATTGAAGGCCCGGGGGCTGGAGATTATCTACCCGGTGGGGCTCGAAAAGATGATTCCTTCCGTGGAGGCGGCGGCGCAATTCGGGGGAACGGTGGCACTTGGCAAAACAATCGGCGCCCGTGGGGGCATGGCCTGTGTGGCCGACGGCAGGGTGTTCACGGAACTCGACGCCATCGAAACCCTTTTTGGTGTTTACGCCGTCCATTTTGCTTCCGGAGGCTGGGGAGGTGCGGAGGGTTGTGTAACCTTGGTGGTGGAGGGAGCAGACGCCAAGGTGAACAAATGCTTAAAATTCATCGAACAGAAGATCAAGGGCGAACCGCCGCTACCGGCCGCCAAGACCCCCTGCAAAACCTGCAGCCAGCTATGCAGTTTTCAGGGAAAGGAAGGAAAGCAGCTGCCCGATTATCTGAAATAACGAATGTTTTAATAACGGATTGCCAGGGACAGGGAGGCGCCTTTTCCGTCCGTACCCGGAATAATCATAATGTTTTTCTTGGGTTTATGAAGGGCGGTAATTGTCTTGGCGGTAAAATAACCGATGGCGGCGCCAAAAAAGACATCCGAAGCCCAGTGTTCATTGTCGTTTATCCGCGATAGGGCTACCATCGTCGCTACGCTATATGACAGGGCGCCCACAAAGATGTTGTCATTGTATTCATTGGCAAGGACGGTGGCGATGGCAAAGGCCGATGAGGTATGTTCCGAGGGAAAGGAGAGATTGGAGCCGGAAAAGCTCGGGCCATCCCACTGATCATAGCGGCCGCCGTCTGAGGGCCGGTAACGGTGGGTGGCAAATTTCAGCACCCCCGTGAAGGCACTGGACACGATGAAACTTTCGATGCCCAGCAGGGCCGTTTTGCGGGCCTTCGAATCATCGGCGGCATAGCCGTAGGCGTAGAAAAGCCCCAAAGCAGGGACCGTGTAGAGGCCGTTTCCGAAGGGAGTGAAAATATTTGCGATGCGGTCAGTGGTGTCGTTGCGGTTTTTCTGGGACCATACCTGAATATCGCTGTCATAAGCGTACAATCCGGCCGCCACCCCTACTACGGCAGCGGCGGTGAACCAGTCCGTTTTATCCCACCGCAGCGGTGAACTCAGGATGTGAACGGTATCGGTGAAGTAGCCTTTGAAATACTCCCGATCCAGCTCAACCTTTCCTGTATCCGGAGTCTTATCCAGGGATGGAATTGCTGTCGTCTGCTTGGCCGTTTCCTCGCAACCGGCAGCGCCAACGTTAAGGCTTCCCCCACAGACCAGAATGACCAGCAACAAGAGGGTGGTTAACCTGATTTTGCTTAATAAATGCTCGTAAATAGGCTCAATTTCCTTTAAACCCTGCGACTGAATGGGCCGGGGAAACAAAAGAATCCCTTGCCTGATCCGATAAATCATGGTTTCAACCTTTCCTGATAATCACGATGCTATTGTCGACCGTAAAAGTTGGCGCAAAGATTGGATCTTTAATATCTCTTGGCTTGGTAAGATTATCTAATCGCTTTGATTGTTTCCGCCAGGTGCGGGCCAAAGATCATCACCCCGATAGCGACGGCGCCGATGACTGCCAGCAGTACCGCCCCGGCGGCAATGTCCTTAGCATTTTTCACTAGGGGATGGAAGGATGGAATGGCCGCATCCGCCAGAAATTCAAATGCCGTGTTCAGTGCTTCTGCTACCCACACCACGACAATTGCCAGGATGATCCCGATCCATTCTCCCTTTGATATACCCCAAAGCATGCCGGCCATGATCACCGCCATGGTTGCGAACGCGTGAATCCAGGCGTTGTGCTGGGACTGGATCAATATGCCTATCCCCCGGAAGGCGTACCGGAAACTTCTTAATCTTTCCTTGTATTTAAAGTGTTTATTCGTCATGAAGATCAATCTCCATTTTTCTGCGGTTATGTTAAGATCCCGTAACGGATCCCCTGCCAGGTTTGTCTCCGTTTGAGTTCCCAGTCGATGCTGTTGAGAACGTCCATCTTGTTGACGGCCCAGGGGGGACCGAGGAAGATGTCTTTATAGCCGTCAGCGGTAAGCCTCTGGATGACCATTTCCGGGGGTAGAATTTCAAGAATATCGCAAACGGTGGTCACGTATTCATCTTTAGATATTAAGGAGATAGCACCGCTTTCGTAAAGATCTCCCATCACTGTGCCTTGCAGGGCTAAAAGGGAGTGGATTTTGATGCCCTGGATTGGTAGCCCGGCCAGAACCCGGGCTGTCTCCAATATGTCTTCATGGGTTTCATCGGGCAGGCCGACGATGATGTGGACGCAAAGGTGGATTCCCCGTCCTTGAATCCGATCTACGGCATCTAAAAAGTTTGCCCTCTCGTGACCCCGGTTAAGAAGGGTCAAGGTCCGGTCATGGATGGACTGGATTCCTAACTCCAGCCAGACATGACGTGTCTTTGCGTAATTTTCAAGTAGGTCGAGAACGGCAGCGGGCACACAATCCGGCCGGGTTCCGATGGACAAACCCAGGACGTTGGGCGGGGTGAGGGCCTCGTCATAGAGTCTTTTTAAATGTTCCAGATCACCGTATGTGTTCGTAAAAGTTTGAAAGTAGGCGATGAATTTACCCGCCTGGCGGTGAACAGTATAGTAGGCTATTCCTTTGCGGACCTGCTCCGACACCGACGGCAGGGGTCCCGCCTGGCGAAGCTTCGATCCCCGGCCGTCACAATAGATGCAGCCCCCCGTTGCCGCCTTTCCGTCCCGGTTGGGGCAGGTGAACCCGGCGTCGATGGGCAGCTTGTAGACCTTGCAGCCGAAGCGATTCCGCCAGAAACTCTTCAGGTCGTAGAAACGCTTGCTGTTGTTCCAGAAGGCCGGCCGTGAACTAACTCCGTGATGAGTTTCAGACATCGCATCCTTCCGATGATGGCTGCTTCATAATCATCCAAAGGGATGCGGGCATGATATCTATAGTGATGGGCAATTTCCCCGGTTGCTCTCCGTCAACATCAAGAAGCACGGGCTGTTGAGAATAGGCCTCCACCTTCTTTCCGGTCAGGCATGATACCTCCTTGATCTCACTAATTTTGCCATTGTAGAGCTTGGGGAGGTGCCGAAATACTCCGGCCAGGCTCAGATCTCCAATTACGGTGATGTGAAACAGCCCATCATTGAGGATAGCCCCGGGAGCGACCCGCATCCCACCGCCATGGCATTGCCCGTTGGCTACCGCGACGTTCCAGATTTTTATTTCCTTGTCATAATGGTCATCTATCTTGAGGCGGATTGTTTTTTTCCCGTACAGAATGATAGCGATCAGGGTTGACCAGATAAAGGAGATAAAGGGGCCGAAGGCCTTGGTGGTGCTGTTGACACGGGCGTCAACCTCCCCGCCGAGGCCAAAACTCGTGATGTTGTGGAAATAGCTGGTAGCGGGTGCGTCGTGATGGTTCCGGTAGCGAAGGCGTCCAAGATCTGTCAAGCAGGCATAACCCCGCTGGATTGTATCAAGAGATTCTTCAAGTCTCCGGGGTATTGGCGCCGTCCTTACAAAGTCGCATCCCGTCCCGTTGGGGATGAATCCTAACCGGGCGTCTTTCCGGATCGGCCCGTCTTCATCCATAAATCCGTTGACCACCTCATTGAGGGTGCCGTCTCCACCGACACATACGATCATGTCCGCGCCGTCAAGGAGATGCGACCTGGCAAGACGGGTGGCGTCCCCTGGTTCCGATGTCAGGCAGGAGGTGAAGCCTGTTCCCAACCGGGCTTTGGCCACGGTCTGAATGCGGGGCCACTCCCTGCCCGTGGCGCCGCTTCCCGAATTGGGATTGACAATGAAGACAGTTTTTTTAGAGGACATAAAACAAGCCCGGTCCCACCTTACTGCTCATAATGTGTTTGTATTCCACTTTAAAAGGGTGTTTGCTCCTCGTAAATGAAATTGCCGGTGGCAACGTGTCCGGCATTGTGAAAGGTCACCCCTTCCAACTCGAGCAGCTTTTGCTTCATTTCCAGACCACCACCAAAGCCGCCCAGGGTTCCATCGGAACGGATCACCCGGTGGCAGGGAATAACAATAGGGAAGGGATTGGTCGCCAGGGCCGTTCCCACGGCGCGGGCGCCGCGGGGATTTCCTACGTGCTTAGCAAGGAGTCTGTAAGTACTGATGCTGCCCCGGGGAATAGCGTAATCGGCACGCAAAACTTGCTGTTGAAAGGGAGAACATAGGTCAAGGCGCAATACATCGAGAGTAAACTGAATATCCGCGCCGTTCAGAGAGGCTTCAATTTGATTAACGAGGATATCGACCTCCCCACAGGAGGAGGCAACGGCGTCAGGGAAGAACTTCTCGCGGGTCTGTTGGGCCGAGATTTCGGGATTGGATATCAGGATCTGACCGATTTTCGGTTCGCCTTTGTAGATCGACCAAAGCACCGCCACGGGGCCAAAAGGAGTCGGGAGCAGACAGGTAGAGGCCAGGGAATCGATTTTTGTCTGTGACGCCTGAAAATGCGCCTTCATATTATTGAATCCATAAATATCAATTTGCTCGTGTCAAAACCCAAAGCTGCGGCTTTTGCGATGAGCATATTTTTTGTGTCGTTTTTTATTTTTGGGTCTCTGGCCAGAATCCATAAATAAGATTTGTCGGGACCGCATACGAGAGAATATTGATAATTTTCATGGTCCAGGTCAAACACGATATAAGAACCATAAAAGGGGCCAAAGAAAGAGACTTTCAAGTAACCTTGATTTGGCTTATTGACGAAATAGGCCTTCCCTTCGACTTCTTTCCATTTATTTCCTTTGGCAGAATAACCGCGATTTATTACTTTTAGGCCGCCGTCGTCTCGCAAGCTATAATTTGCACTAACTCTGGTCAAACCTTTTTCAAACGAATGATCCAGCCTTGCAATTTCGTACCACTTCCCCAGATATTTTTCTGCCTTGAAATTATCAACGGGTTTCACATTTTCAGGTATTCCAACGCATCCAGTCAATAACAAAATCAAGACTATCAATAACTTTTTCATCTGAAGCACCTCTTTCTCCTTCCCCTTTCCCCTATCATAGCGGAAGAATAGTTTCATCTTCTATTTGGGGAGCGGACGTCAAGGTTCAACAGTGCGCAGATTATTAGCTCGTCTTCCGGAGCGCCTTGCTGGGCTGCGTCACTTCCCACGCTGCTATCGGGCCGGGAACAATATGAAATAATGGATGCGATTCGGGATGAGACGTGGGTTTCAGTCCGGCGAGCCATGACGGTGCGCGGATTCGCAGTTTCGCTTTGAGATGCGCCCACTCGTAATCCAGTTGTCCCCGAGTGACTGCAATAGGTTCTACGCAGCCAATAGCGGCTATTTTTGTCGCGTCGAAACAGTAGCCCCGCCGGGTGGCTTCGACATGAACGGCTTGCAAATAGGAGGCAATCGCTTCCAGGGGCGATGGAGAGTTACGGAAGCGAATAAGCTGGGGATGGCGGGTGTAACCGCTTGTTTGCCCCCAAAGGACTGCCTGTGCCAGCAAGGCTTCACGCCAGAGCGCGACGAGGCCGCGAACGTCCAGGTATTCAGGATGAAGTGTCCAAAGGCGCATTAAGGTTAAGGCGGACTCAGTTCTTTCAGTTTATCATTTTCATTGCACCTAACGCTGGCGCTCAGCCGCGGGCGCGGTATCGATACCTGGCTTTCTCTGGGAGATGGACCGCTCCCGTCGGCTTCAGGTTCGGCTTTGGGTGACCCCAGCACAAATTCAGACAGACGTCTTGATTCGAGCTGGCTCTCCATTCGCTTCAGTGTTGCTTGCAGACCATCGAGGCGTTTGCCTAACTGCCTCGCGGTGATGCTGCTCTTGTAAGCCGCCATGATCAGCTTTCCGGAGACCAAGAAGATGCCGGCCATAAGCAGGAGGTCATGGACGAAACCTGTGAAGAAGAGGGCGGCGATGAACAGGAGGAACGTGAAGAGGATGACCAAAAGAGACCCGGTGTCAAGATGTCGTTTGATATCAGGCATAGTGAAACCTCACGAGAATTAATACTTTAGGCATTATGATCATCATTGCATCCGAAAAGCATTATCCGAATTCGCTTTCTCACAACAGGGCATTGCGAATGACATCAGCTGAAAACGACTTTCCGTGGGCCGGATATACTGTTTTCGCTCCTTTGTCCAGCAGCACTTTCCAACTTTCTTTGACCTGCAGCATGTCTTCAGCCAGGATGGGCAATCCGGGACTAAGGCACAGCGGAAACTTGTTCATTAAGAAGGATATAGCAACGATCATACCCCAATTGCACCGGACAAATGCGAACGTTCATCGTTATCCTCCTTCGATGCTGTCGATAGCTTATTTTTCTTTCGCGCCGTGCCTAGTCTGACGATGCTGATGGACATTGCTGCCTCCTGCTAATGAAGCCCTTCCAATTCTAAATCAAAACGCTATCTTCGTTGGCATTGTCATCGGCTCCTCGACGTATGAACAATACGCCTGCGTCGCCTCTTCCTCGCCGCCTTGATACCATCTTTGATTTAGAATTGGAATAACGTCAGCATCACATAGCCGTTGACAGCCAAAATATATTGCAAATCACCTTTACATAAGATAAGTTGCAAGTCAAAGTAAAATCAACGAAAAAATAACGAAAGAGCTGGTTTATATGGCACTTATGGGTCAGGTTCGGAACGTCTCCCCGAAAAAGGAGAAAATAAGAATTGTCTAATAATTACGACGTAATCGTCGTCGGCGGCGGGCATGCCGGATGCGAGGCGGCCCTTGCGGCGGCCCGCATGGGGTGCGAGACCCTGTTGTTCAATATCAATCTAGACGCGATCGCCCTGATGTCCTGCAATCCCGCGATCGGGGGGCTGGCCAAGGGGCAGCTCGTCAAGGAAGTGGACGCCTTGGGCGGGGAGATGGGGAAGCTTGCCGACAAGACGGCCGTCCATTTCCGCCTCCTGAACGCCTCCAAGGGCCCTGCTGTCCAGTCCACGCGGGTGCAATGCGACAAGCAGCTCTACCGTCTGGCGATGAAGGCCGTCGTGGAGCGGCAGGAGCACCTCCATCTCCGCCAGGGCCTCGTTGATGAACTGATTGTCGAAGCCGGCCGTTGCGTCGGGGTTATCGATCAGACCGGCGTCTCTTACCGGGCCGGGGCCGTGGTGATTACGACGGGGACCTTCCTCAACGGCCTGATCCACATCGGGACCACAAAAATATCTGCGGGCCGGGCCGGAGAATGGGCATCGTTGCGATTGGCGGAGAACCTGAAGGCCCTGGGCTTCGAGACGGGAAGAATGAAAACAGGGACTCCGCCCCGGCTGCGGGCCTCGACCATCGATTTTTTCCGCCTGGAACGCCAGGACAGCGATCCCGATCCCCAGCCTTTTTCCTTTGCCACGGAGGTCCTGCGGACGGAGCGTCTGCCTTCCTACTTCAGCTATACAACAGCGGCGACCCATGCCTTCCTGCGCGAAAATATTCAGGAATCTGCACTTTATTCGGGGCGGATCAAGGGGATCGGCGCCCGCTATTGTCCGTCCCTGGAAGACAAGGTCATGCGTTTTGCCGACAAGGAACGCCACCCCGTCGTCCTCGAGTTCGAGGGCCTGGATACGGAGGAGATCTACGCGAAAGGATTGGGCAACAGCCTTCCCCCCGAACTTCAGGAGCGGCTTGTCCACAGCGTTCCCGGCCTGGAGGCAGCGGAGATCATGCGCTGGGCCTATGCCATCGAATACGACTTTGTTCAGCCGACCCAACTCTGGCCAACTCTGGAAACAAAACAGCTCCAGGGACTGTATCTGGCCGGGCAGATCAACGGCACCTCAGGCTACGAAGAGGCGGCCGCCCAGGGGCTTTGGGCGGGTATCAACGCCGCCGCCGCCGTTCAGGGGCGTCCTCCCTTTATCCTCACCCGTGCCGATGGCTATATGGGTGTGATGATTGACGATCTGGTCACCAAGGGGGTTGACGAGCCCTACCGGATGTTCACCTCCCGGGCCGAGTTTCGCCTGATCCTCCGGGAAGACAATGCTACCCTGCGTCTCATGGATAAAGGTCACGAATTAGGCCTGATCGGCGCGGATGATTACGCCCGGATGGTGGAGCGCCGTGACGAGATAGCCAGGGAAATCATCCGGTTGTCGGAGGCGCGGATCTTTCCTGTTGCCGCAACCCTGCAGTTGCTGGCGAAGCTGGGGACGCCGCCGATCAAGAATCCGGTCTCCCTTTTTCAGATCTTGAAGCGGGAAGAACTGGCCTATGACGACCTCCGGCCTTTTGACGGCTGGGCGCCCATTCCCGATGCCTTTGTCAAGAAGCAGATCGAGATCGAGGCGAAGTATGAAGGCTACATAAAAAGACAACAGGATTCCGTCGCCAAGCTGAAATCACTGGAATTGCGCAAAATCCCACATGATTTAAATTACGACGCCATTCCCGGGCTCTCCAATGAATTGCGGATGAAGCTCGCCCAAATCCGGCCGGGGACTGTCGGCCAGGCCGACCGGATTCCGGGGATGACCCAGGCTGCCATCAGCGCCATCCTTATCTCCGTCAAGAAAGGGGAGATGGAGGAGGCGGCAAAAAATGCCGTTGACAAGAAAACGGTGTCTTGATAATTGACGCCCTCGTAGGAAAGCCATTATAATCAGTTAAGAAGAGGAGGAATGAAAATGAAAAAATCGTTATTGGTCAGGATGTTGGCATTGATTGTAGCGGTGATGTTTGTGGCTACCGCCGGCTGGGCGGCGGATCCGAAGGCGGCAGCGAAAAGCGCCCCGGTCCCGGACAAGAAAGTGGAAAAGAAGGCGGAAAAGGCAGGGGAACCTATCGATCTCAACACGGCGACGAAAGAGCAGCTCATGACCCTGACGGGTGTCGGCGAAGCGACGGCGCAGCAGATTATCAAGAACCGTCCCTACGCAAAAAAGGATCAGTTGAAATCAAAGAAGATTCTCACCGATCAGGGCTACGACAAGATCAAGGACAAGATTATAGCCAAGCAGCCGCCGAAGAAAAAGTAAAAGCGCCTTATTTGGGGGGCGGAAAGAGCCGGGAAGATAACAGGTTCATTTTTGACAGCCGGAAGATCAGGGCGGTAAAAAGACAGCCGAACCCATATTCCATACTGCGTTTGAAATTGATGGAAGAGGCTTCTTCAAAATACTTGGTCGGGCAACTGACCTCGGCGATGGTGTAGCCGTACCAGATAATCTGGGCCAGCATCTGGTTGTCAAACACAAAATCGTCGGAATTCTCGTGAAGGGGAATTTTTTCCAGCAACGTCCGTGAGAAGGCCCGGTAACCGGTATGATATTCCGATAGTTTCGCCCCCATCAGGATATTTTCCATAAGGGTGAGGAAGCGGTTGGCGATATATTTCCAGGGCGGCATCCCGCCTTTCAGGGCGTAACCGCCCAGAATCCGCGATCCCAATATACAGTGGTAAAGGCCGTTCCCGATCATCGACGCCATAGCCGGAATCAATTTGGGGGTATACTGGTAATCGGGATGAACCATGATGATGATGTCCCCTCCTTCTTCAAGGGCCAGGCGGTAGCAGGTTTTCTGGTTTGCCCCATAGCCCCGGTTCTTTTCATGGACATGGACCTTGGCCGCGGGAAGGCGCGCGGCGACCTTCACTGTTTCATCCCGGCTGGCGTCGTCAACCAGGATCACCAGGTCCACAATTCCCTGTTCCATGACCTCTTCATAAGTCTTGACGATGGTTTTGGCGGCATTGTAGGCGGGCATGACAACGATGATTTTCTTGTCCTTGAGCATAAGCTTCTTTCTTAGCTAAGCATTGCTTTATTTCTTGGCGGATCATACCGGCGTGGTCCCTGTGTGTCAATGTGAAACAGGAATGGCTGTATATGAAGGGGCACAGGTAAAATCTACAGTTTGATCGCCGTTAATGCCCTGGAGGCGGCATTCTTAACTTTTTTATGATAGGTTGCAATGCTGAAAAACTTGGGTTTACTGATCTCGGTTAGCAGGGGAACTGCTTCCGGTGCGCCTATTTTCCCCAAGGAAACACATATCACCTCTTCCATATCACTTCTTTCCGAAGATACGATAAACGGACGGGCTTTCATTATCGCTATGAGGACGGGAGTTGCTTCTTTATATTTGATTTTGCCCAAAACCTCGATGATGTTCGTTTTAAAGGCATCGTCAACCGCCGGCAAAATCGACAGGAGGACCGGCCCTGTTTCGCTTTCCCCCACACGATAAAGACTATCCAGGGCTTCCCGCCGAACCTTGTCATGTTTATGCATGAGCATTGTCTGTAAAGCTTCGACAGTAGTTGGTCCCTTGATGTGCCCCAGTAAATAGGCCAGATTTCGGTGGAAAAACCAGGGACGGTCACGAAGGGTTTCGTTTTTGATGACCGACAGGGCCGGCTGGCCAATTTCGATGAAGAGATGTAAAATTTTTACACGCTCATCACTGACAGGATGATCCCGCAAGATGTCCATTAAGCGATTCAAAGAGGCAGGTCCAATTCTCGATAGCACACGCCCGAGATCTTTCTGTTCATTTTCTTTAAGGGATGCATAGATTTCGAAGAGCATATCCAAACGTTCAGGGGGAGATAATTCCATGATGATATCTGAAGCGATCTTTTGGGCGGTCTCATTCTTATCCAGGAGACCGTAATCAATGAGATGAAAAACATTCAGCAACGGCAGGCATTCGGCATAGCGCTTCTCGCGAATAAAAGCGACTATCTGGTCTTTTAATCGGTAACAGATCTTTTTGTAGGCCGGAGTAGCTGATGTTTCCAGGGTGATCCATTTGGTAAGCGTCGTCGACAGCTTACGGACAACCTCGTCCAGCCGCTTTTCCGGAAGATTGTCGATAACCTTGACCAGCGTTTCCGCCGCCTGATCGCGGATGTCCTGTTTGTCGCTCAGCAGCGCTTCTGCGAGACGATCAATTAGGGCATCCGCCGTTTCAAACTCTTCATGATCAGCCAGCTCATTGACAATATCCGCAACGGAAGCCATCAAAGAGGGATTCATAAAGCTTTCTTCGTGGCCGCTGAGGATGGGTTGGATTTCCTGCTTCAGGGCATGGATCTTTCCCCCCTTTTCATTGTTCTCGCTGATTTTTTCTTTTTCGCTTCTTTGCTGAAGCTGTGCGCCCCTATCTGAGTTTATTAACCGCTGATAAACGCTTCGATAGCCGGGGGAAGTTGCTTTTGTAGATTTCATTCCTGTCAGGGAGGCACTCCTCTCCAGTACCCCAACTATATCAGCCACTTCCTGAAATTTCGCCTCATCAATTTCATCAATGACTTCCTGGAATAACTTTCCGTCGAATAGCTGTTCACTGTGCTGTGTCAACACGAGACCAATCATATCCGCATCCAAGTCGGCAATGGATTTCGCAATGAAGTAGGAGAACTTGTTCTGGTCCTTTTTGTCAACAATCTTGTCAAGGATACCCAGCATCCGGACCATGTTCTCCGACAACTGAATATTTGGCAGTAAGTCTTTATTATTAATTATTTGACTCAAGCCACTCTTGAATACCCGTCCCAGCCAATCTGTATTTTGCGCCAATTCTTTAACTTGCTGGATATCAAGGCCTAACCCCGCATCAGTATCGCCGGTAAGATACTGAATAATCGTATCATCCTGGATTTCGAGGCGGGCAAGGAGCTGCTGTTTACTATCCTTGGCAATGTATATTTTTTGATCCAAAAGGATATGCGACACATTCCTTTTTGTCATTACATGCGATAAGCCCCCTGCCTTTTTAATTGCTATCGGCTTTTCCCCCATGATTTCCAGGAAGGAGAAGAGCTCTTTTCTGGTCAGATCTTTGTTGAAAGTGACGCTTCTTACCCCGAGATTGAGCAGGGATTCGAGAAATGCGGCAATTTGTGGTCTTTCCAGATCCTTTTGGCTCAAGAGTTCGTCACCGATCAGGAGATTTTTGTCCACTTCTGAAATAATCAAACAGGGTTCTCTTTCAAAGAACATCTGCAGGGTTTGAAATAGCTTATCGATGGCGCTAACGACCGTGGCGCTTGTCGGGGGATAGAGTCGCAAGTTGATAATGGCAATATTCATGATTGCGAGTATCTCCAGTGCCTTTAGCTTTATCCAATTGTCTATCATAAAAGTTCCGATCGTTAAGAATTTGCGTCTATGATACGGAAGTATAAGAGAAAGTGGTATTGCGTGTCAATGACATATCGATTAGCCTTGCTGGTCGTCTTTCCATACTTGTATTTGGTTGCGCCCGTTTTCTTTTGCCTGATAAAGAGCGCTGTCGGCCTTTTTCAGCAATTCCGCCCTCGGAACAAAGCCCTGCTGATCCATAAAGGCAATACCGCCGCTCATTGTGACGCCGAAATCGCCTTCCGGATTCGGCATGATATGGTTCTGAACACTCTCCCGGATACGTTCGGCCAGGATCAGAGCGCCGGCTAAATCGGTATCGGGCATAATCACGACAAATTCCTCCCCTCCATATCGGCAAGCTGAGTCGAGATCCTGTCGGACCGATAATTTGACAATATGTGCGAGGTCACGGAGGACATCATCACCCTGCTGGTGACCGTATCGATCATTTATCCCCTTAAAATGGTCGATATCCATCATAAGAATGGCTACTTTACCGCCGTACCGTTTGATGCGGTTTTCCTCTTCCGCCAGACGCAGGTCAAAATAGCGGCGGATATAGAGCCCCGTGAGGCCGTCATAAACGGCTAACTGAAATAGACGGCTCGTTTCCAGAGCAACAGCCACAATGGTAAGCAGCAGAAGCAGGGATTGCATCATCAGGGGGGCAAGGGAAAAATCATAAGCGTAATCAAAGGTCACCACGCCAATAGGTGCGTTATTTGATGCAATCAAGGGTGCGCAGAGGCATCTGCGTTTCTCGACCCCTTCCCCGGCGCAAGGTACGGGAATGCCATTGATATATTCAAGAGGGAAATAGTCTGGATATTTGTCGGCAAGAATATGTTCGAAAGGTGTGCCCTCTGTCTCCACCTTAAAGAAGCGGGTTACGCCGGCATTATCGATGAGCCCTCCCGCACAGAGCAGTTGCCCTTCCAGATCCAGAAGAAAAAGCCCAAGGTTGTCGCTTTTGCCGAAATCACCCATACTTTCGGACGCCCGTTCAATAATCAGTTCCCGATCGAGGTTGGTCATGATTAATCGTGCTGCAAAACCGAGGGTAATGATATCGTCTTCGATATTATGATTGATAAGTGCTTCTTCAATTGTCATTGATAGCTCCTTGCTGCCAGGTAGCCCCACACGAAGGCGTTGGGGACGATGGTCTGATGAACTGTGAATTCGGACATGAGGGGATACCAGAAGACATCCCAGTAACTTTCCATGACCGGCCAGGTTTTCACGGCGGGATAGCAGAACTTGCCTGCTGTTTGATGATCCTGGGCGTCGGCCCGGGACCATTCCACATCCACGGGGCCGAGAACGGTCAGGCCCGGCGGAGGAAGCTGTCCGGTGAAGCGGGAATCGACATGGAGGGCGTGGCGGGGACTCTTGTGTCCGACGCCGGTCGTATAGCATATATTCAGGGGGTTGGCCCCTGCCCCCGTCTGGGTGGCCAGGAGGATCGCTTTCAGAAAGCTTTCCTTCCCCGTCAGAATATGGGCCTGAATAAGATAAAGGGCGTCGGGGGTGGTGAATACCCCGGCCCGGGCAGGCCTCCAGGGATCCTTCGACCACTTGAATCCGGTCTTCTCCTGGGCGACAATGCGCTGGGAAGCTGCCTGAAGAATGGCCGCTTGGCATCTTTGCTGGAGCTGCTTGTCCGTATTTGGAGCCTTGATTCGGCCGTAAACCCATGCCGCCTCCCCCTGATCGTGCTTTTCATGCCGGAATAAAGGCTCGCCCCTTTTATTGAAGACCGTTGTGGAAAGGAAGATTTCATGCCATTTGTCCTCCCCGGTCAGACGGAATAACTCCGCCGCCGCCAGATTCCGGGCGTCATGGACCTGATGGGGGAGAATCCTTTTGCTGCCGTCCTTGAGCTTAAGATCATTTTCCGCCCATTCCATGGCCAAGAGAGAGCTTTTTTTGTATTCCTTCGCCAAGGCCTGATCACCCTTCCGGAACCAGTAGGCGAGGCGGGCCGCCGTGCCGGCATACAGATAGGAGGACCACAGATCCGGGGCATAGGCCATGACGGTCTGGGACGTCCGCCAGCTCGTTTCACCCAAGCGCGGATGGCCCGATGATTCGATCCCTCCCCGGATGCCGCCCTCCTTTGTCTGGAGACGGCGGAAGAAATCAACCCCCCAGCGGGCCTCGTTAACAATATCGGGAAGGGCGTCCACGGATTCGGGAATGTTGAGATTTAACCGGGAGAAATAATCGGGAAAGGTTTCGGCGAGATCCAGAAGGCGTCTTGCCGCTTCCAGATGTTGGATCCGCCGGTCCCAGTCCCCGGCGTCGCAGTATCCTCCCCAGGCTTGCGGTACCAGCTCCGCGGTTTTCCCGGCGATGAGCTTCGTAAAATTGTCCTCTCCCCCCAGAAAGCCGTTGGGCGTCTCCATGAGGGTGGTTCGGGTGGCAAAAACCTTGACGCCGTCATCGGGATGGAAATTGCGGGGTCTGCGAAAATCCGTATGGGGAGGTCCCAGGGCAATCCCGCTGCGCTGGTGGTATAAACCCCGGGCGGAGATGTAAAAGGGTTTTTCCCAGACGCCCTTCCTGATTTCAAAAGGATATGAGCAGCCCGTGCCTTCCACGTAGATCCGGTATAACCCTTCCTGCTTTACATTGCTGAAATCCATCCAGTAAACGTTGACGCCGCTGTAATTCTTATAATAGGCGTCTTCATCCCTGTCTCTGGCCGCCTTGGCAAGTTTCACCGTCCCCCGGAACACCTCTGCCCCCGACGCCTGAGCGAGGACATGAAAGGCAGTTCCCGCCCGGAAATCGACGGGTCCGCCGCTGCCCGCCCAAAGGGACAGAAAGGCAACCTTGACCGGATCGTCGGGACGGAAACCGATATGGCTCATGTGGACGGCCTCGCTCCTCATCATCCGGGGATCGTAGCGAAAGGAAAGGTCGGGAAGCTGTTTGTTTTTAAAGGCAAGGACATATTGACGGCCGGTCTGGAGGGGCCGGGGAAGTTTCAGGTACAGGGTATGCTCCAGCGGGGCAGTCAAACGCTCCTTGCTTGTCCGCAACAGGTCCGTCGGCCTGGTCTTCCGAAACACCGCAACCGGCCCCAGGGGTTCTTTGTAATCGGGATCATCGGGCGAGGAAAGGAGATACTGGGTGCGGTCATCGGCCTGAGGGAGGTTCAAAGTTTTCCCGGATAACTCATCGAATCCCATCAGGTGGGCCTCATCTTTTGTCCCCAAGAGGGCGCCTTTGACCTGGCCATTGCGGATCAGCCAGGTGTTTTCCGGGTCACTCGTCAGGAACTTGTCGTCTTTTTCGGTACGATAGGGCTGGAGGGATCCATATTCCACCTGCCCGGTCGTAATGACTACTCCCAAGAAGTCAGGCTTCACGGGTTGGATCTGGGAGATGAAGATGCCTGCCGGCTTGGGGGGGGCAACGGCCGGCGGCGGCGATGTGCAGGCAAGCTGCGAAAAAGCAACCACGGCGAGACAACCAGCCATACATGAATGTTTACGGTATCTTCTCACTCTTCAACTTTTCCTGCAATAGCCGGCGACTCCGTCTCTTCGTGGACGTCGCTCCCGGAAAAAAGGGGGAAATTTTCTGTTTGCGGGCAGACGACATCTTCAATAGCAACCCAGTAACAGACACTGAAATTCACGGGCCGGATCGGGACAAACCTGAAAATGGCGCCCTGGCAGTTATATTCGGGGAGGTTCATGCCCTGCAGCGCCGCCTGCTGAGGGTCGTTCTTCAGGGTTTCCAGGTCAAACTGACAAGAAAAGACAGGGGTCCCCTTTTTTAAGGAGACGAACTTTTTGTCCTGAAGCATTTTAACAAAGGCAATATGGAGGGGATCGGAGTGGAGTTCGATATCCGGGAGGGTCTGGGCGTACTCCGACTCGCGGGGGGGGACCGAGTACGTCCTGAGTTCATGGAAGAAGTAGTGACAGACCCTTTCCTTAAAGTAGGGTTGGCTGACCGCAAAGGTTTCTTTGCTGATATAACACCGACCGGCGCCGGCCACCCCGGGAAAAGCGCTGACGAAAAAAGTAACGATCATAAAAAGCAGAATTAATTTAAAATGTTTCATCCCCTGTTTTCCAACTATCAACAACAATTAGTGGCTGTCCCCAATTATTCCCTCAAACCTCCCGAACTTCGGTAAGCAATTTTATGCCGTTAAGAATCTCTGTTATTCTTTTTTCTGAAACCTGCCCTATTTTCTCAACCAAATCACTTTTATTGACTGTGAAAATTTGAGAAATATTGACTACGCTTTGTTTAGGAAGATTTGCTTCACCCTGGTTCAGCAGGACATTGCCAGGAGCCTTTGCCCGTTTAAGGTTTGAGGTAAGGGAACAAACGACAACTGTATTTATTCGGCTGGCATTAAATAAATTGTTTTGAATCACGATATGGGGATGACGATATCCTGGCTCCGAACCCGTGGGTTCAGTAAGGTCAACCCAATATATTTCACCTTGTTTAATTACCATGACTCTTGCTCAATCATCTTATTGCGCTTGATTTGCATGGATTTTGAAATTCCCCTTTCCTCTTCGCTAGGGAAATCCTCATAAGCCTCGTTCAACTGAGCAAGCAAAGATTGATTCTCTTGTTTTTTCAGATAGTCCTGCACAGCCAGGGTAAAAACCTTGCTTCGGGAAACATGCAAGTCGTTGGATAATCTGTTGACTTTTATCAGCAATTCTTCATCTAGTGATATTGCCGTTTTGACTCCAGGCATAAAACACCTCCAACCTGATGGATTTTCCTATGAACTTTATTATGCACATTATTTATACCCGTGTCAATACCTTTTGAGGCTATTTTTATTACGCCCAACGAAGAAATCAGCCGGAGCGTATTAGAGGAGAAAAGACGAAAGCATGATCTGTTGTTATCACTGACCGTGACGGTAATTTTTCAGGGAGGGTGTCGGCGCGCCGACACCATTAAAATATCTGATATTATAAAGTAATCGACGACGCGGAAAAAGTTTTGCCTTCCGAAAAATGCCTCGTTAAAACTCCCGGGGCGACCTCGCCATAATATTAGTCATTTCAATGGATTTTTCCACTTGATCCCAGGAAAGCGCGAGAAGTCCATATCGGTGGAGATCAATTCACAGCCGTGTTCACTGGCCAGAGCGGCCAGGTGCGCGTCTGTTACAAGGTTTGCGATGGCCTGGCCTTCGATCAACATTTTTTGAAAGACGATCCAGTGCCGTTCGGTAGGGTGAATGATACGTGTGCAGGGTTGATCCAACCAGCTTTGCACACGAGAGAGCGCCTGATCAAGAGACAGGGGGTGCTCAAAGACGCGCGGATTCGTACCGATGCGGATAAAGGCGCCAAGAACGGTCCAGCAAAGGCACACTGGCGATGCACCAGACAACTGAGCATCCCACCATTCGCGTGCCATCACATGGTGAGGACTTTGTTGGTCTTCGGCATACAAGAGGACGTTGGCATCCACGAGGATCACCGGCGATCTTCCCCCTCGATCTGAGATAGAAGCGCCTGGATGTTGTCTAGATTTCTTCCGGCTTTTAGCCCCATCTTGTGAGGGTGGGTGCGATAGGGTTGAGTTGGCGGCGGGGTATCCTCAACCATCTGCAATCCGGTACGCAGTGCCTCATTAACCACGCGCCGAAAGGGCACACGAATTTTTGCCGCAACAGCTTTCGCTTTGTCCAGAAGATCGTCGTCTATAGTAAGTGTTGTTCTCATGGCGTCATCATAGCATCATGCAACGTGATGTCAAGGCATCATTTTGGTTGTGCGAATGAAAAGCTAAGCCGGCGCGGCCCGCCTTTGCAAAGATTTGTCATGTCAATTCTTGGATAATATGCTTTGCAAGGATTTCGTGAGTTCATCTGTACATCAATCTCGGCAATTGAGAGTACATTGGTACACACTACACTTCTGATGTTTGCAGTTCACTCCCAGGACATCTTCAAGCGTGCCCATTTTTAAACTCTTCAGGGCGCGGGGGAATCGTATTTTGCTCATTAATTGTTGATTTTCTCCCATTACCACACTGTCAAAGGCTCGTTTTCCAGAAATGCCAGAATCTGGCATAGCGTAAGCACTCGTTAATATTAGCTTATTTATATGTACATCAAAAATTTGAGAAGTCAGGAAGTGACCGCTGGTCATAAGCGCTGTAAATGGTTAAACAGTCGCAACCCGAACCCTGCTATTTTTTATGGATCATTCGATTTCCTTCCCCGTTTTCAACTCCTTTTGAAAAAGAGGCATCCTCAACCGGGCAATTTCCATCCGCCATTTTGAAGGCACTTCAGTGCACTGAAGTAGGTAAAGCTAATAATATAATTAACGAATCAGCGACACTGCCGATCATTTTCATGTCTGATTTTTGCTCCGCTAATTCGCCCCGGTAAAGACCTTTTCCGTAGTTTGTTCAAGGTGTATCATATCCTATGCAAGGCTGCCTCAAGATACATAAAAAAACTGTCCTAATGCAAGCCCTACGAGCCGCTTTTGAATCTTTCCGCCGTCCTCATGTTTATTAGAAAGGCCGTTATTTCCTCTTTGGGAATAACCTTGACAAGGATCACACATGTTCCGTAAAGGCACAGGGACGTCAAAAGATTTATGAACAAAGGGAAATATCCCGCGAAAAAGTAGAGAAGCCCCCCAAGGACGGTGTTTGCCAGGGCGACCTTTGCCCACCGATGCCACCGGATGACGTTTCCGAAATACTTGATCACGAAATAACCGGTCACGGACAATAGAAAGATTTCACAGACGAGGGCCGTCACGGCGGACCCGAAGGACGAATATTGGGGAATAAGTAAATAATTCAACGCGATACTGATGATCGCGCCGGCGGCGGTGTCCCAGTAGGCAAAATGGACGAAGCCGGTGGAGACCGCCAGGGAGGTGAAGAAGAGGGAATAGAAGATCAGTACCCCCACCCAGGCCAGAACATTGAGGACGGGGGCGGAGGCGGTAAAGTTCTTTCCGTAGAGCAAAGCGATCAGGTCATGGGAAATGAAGGGACAGATCAGGGCGCAGGGGATGAGCAATATGGCCAATATCTCGATAGTAGAGGAAAATTCCGCCCGCAGATTCTCCTTTTCTGCGATGATCTTGGCAGAATAAATGGGGATCAGGGGGCCGACAATCATCGATGCGGCCATGGCCGCCAATTCGATAAACTTGTAGGCGGCATTGAAAATGGCCACGTCGTGGTCTGATTTCATGCTTTGGAGCATAAAGATGGCGGCCCGGCCGCCGACGATGGCGAAAAAAGAAGAGACGCCCAGGGGAGCCGCGATTTTGAGAATTTTCAGGATCATTTCCCTGTTTATGGAAAAAGCGGGCTTTAAAAGCTTGCAGGAGGCCGTGAAGGCGACGGCGAAATAGATGATGTTGGCTGTGCAGTATGACACAATCAGCCAGAACAAAGAGCCTTTTAATAAAAAAACCGCGAGGGACAGGGTGATGTAAGCGACGCCGTAGGCGAAGGAGGGATAGGTCGAAAACCAGGGGTGGTCATAAACCTGATACACCGGTTCAAAAAAACGGGAGGCTAAAAAGGGCAGGGCAAAGGCGCCGATCACAAGGGAGAAAAGGAAATCGTTTCGCATCTGGTAGGCCACGATAATCGACACGGCGGCGACTACCAGGCTGATCACCAGGCGGAGGAACAGATAGTTTCCCCAGTAAACGGGGGCCGTATCCCGGAGTTGGGCAATGTCTTTTCCCAGGACCTGGGACATGCCGAAATCGGCGACGGCGACGGCAACGGCGAGAAAGGCCAGGACGAAGGAATATTGTCCGAAGAGCTCTGTCCCCCCCAGGCGGGCGATAAAAATGAAGACGAAGAAATTGGCGCCGAAACTGACGACCTTACCGATCCCCTGGGCGATGACATTGATCAGATAGCTTTGCAGCATCAGCCGGAGGCAGCTCTCAATACCTTGTCAAAGGCGGTGATGACATCCTGCACATCCTTTTCCGAAAGGGCTGGGGAGATGGGCAGCGATATGGTCCGAGCCCCGATCCACTCGGAATTGGGGAAGTCGCCCTTATGCCATCTGAACGTCTTGCGGTAGAAGGGATGGAGATGGACGGGGATGTAATGGACCCCCACGCCGATGCCTTCCGCCGTCAGGGCGTCGAGGACCCAATCCCGCGATTTGCCGATGTTGTCGATATCGATCAGGGGGGTGTAAAGATGATAGGCGTGTCTCGTGTCCGGTTCCGGTGCGGCGGGAAGGATGCAGGGGAGGTGGGCGAAGCTCTCATTGTAACGTTTCCATATTTCCGCCCGCCGTAGCCAGTTTTCCTCCACCCGCCGTAGCTGGTGCAGTCCGAGGGAGGCCTGCAGATCCATCATGTTGTATTTGAAGCCGGCGAAGGCGACCTCATAGTGACGGTAGCCGGCGTCGGAAAACCGCTTCCAGGCATCCTTGTTCATGCCGTGGAGGGCCAGCATCTTGATGCGGTTGGCCGTCCGGTCGTCGTCCGTGATGACCATGCCGCCTTCCCCCGTGGTCATGTTCTTGGTGATATAAAAGCTGAAACAGCCCATGTCGCCGTCCGTTCCCGCCTTCCTGCCCTTGTACTGGGTTTCGATGGCGTGGGCGCAATCCTCGATGACCATCAGGTCATAGCTTTTGGCAAGGTCGAGGATCGGGTCCATGTCGCAACTGCGGCCGGCAAAGTGGACAACAAGAATGGCCTTGGTTTTGGCGGTTATCTTTTCTTCAATCTGGGCGGGGGAGATGTTCATTGTCTCCCGGTCGCAGTCCACCAGGACCGGGGTGGCTCCGCAGTGGATGATGGAATTCACGGTGGCGCAGAAGGTCATGGGCGTAGTGATGACCTCATCCCCCGCCCTGACCCCGGTTGCGAGCATGGAGAGGTGGAGCGCCGCCGTACAGGAATGAACGGCCATGGCGTGACGTTTGCCTTTGTAAGCGGCAAAATCGTTCTCGAACTGGTGGGCCCGGGGTCCCGTGCCGATCCAGCCGCTTCGCAGGCACTGGACAACCTCGGTGATCTCTTCTTCGCAAATCTGGGGGGCTCCGAAGACGAGAAACTCCCCTTGCGGACGCACCGGGCTTCCCCCTTCCAGGGCGATTCGGGTTTTCCCCTTACCTTGACGACGTGGCTTTAAGTTCTTCATTGATGGCCTCCCTTCGGAAGGAAGCGTAGAGCTTCCAGTAAAGAAATTTTGCTAAATCACCGTTTTTATTAATGGACCAACGAGCCAGCTTCAGAAGCAGCGGGCGGGTATAACGATTGATCAACAGGTCTCCCAGGATATAATAGGCCCGCTTCCGGGGGTCGCTGGTCAGATGAAAGCCAAAGGGGACGAGTACTTTTTCCAGGTGGGGAAATTTCAGGTACCAGCGGGCCAGGGCCTTCCCGTCCTTTTTGGCGGCATTGAGATATTCCGTCTCTTCGAGGTGGTGATAATGATAACCGAGGGCCGCGGGGTTATAGATGATTTTCAGCCCGTGGTGGGACAATCGCTCCGAGAGTTCCAGATCCTCATGATACCGGATGCCTTCTTCAAAAAGGCCGTATTTCAACAAGAAAGAGCGTTTCACCGAAACATTGCAGGTATAGAAGGCCCGCCAGTCGAGTTCCTTTTTCCCCTGCCACTGGTCATAGTCGGCGTCCAGGTGCAAGGCGGCAAAAAAGGACGGCGGCACCTCGGGAGAGATGGTCATTTTTCCAAGAATGGCAATATTTTCTTCCGGATACTGGTCGTGGGACAGTTTATGCTGGCGGAGCAGGTCGGGGACGGCGATGGTGTCGTCGTTGATGATCAGGAGGAGCCTCCCCTTTGCCGAGGTGATGCCCCTGTTTCTGGCCGCGTTGGCTCCCGCATTGGGCTGAAAAAGGTACACGACGGAACAGGCTGCTTTAGCTGCAAAGGATTCGGTTATGGCCCTGGTCCGATCGGCGGAACCGTCGTCGCAGACGACAATCTCATAGGCACGGCCAGGCATGGTCTGGGTGATCAGGGCGGCGAGGCACCGCTCCAGGATGGCGCACCGGTTGTAACTGGGGATGATTACGGAGATGTCAAATTTGGAAGCTTCCATGTTTCACCTTAAGTAATCGCTAATTATGACGGACTTGCAAAAGATCCCTTTTCTGTCATTCCCGTGAAAACGGGAATCCATTGCTTTTAAATGGTTAATGATGATCTGGATTCCCGCCTGCGCGGGAATGACGGTTTTTTGCGAGGTCGTCAATTATTTCCAGCATTTTTTCTGCCGTGTGTTTCCACGTAAACATCTTCGCCCGCTCCAGGCCCATCCTTGCCATTGCCGATCTTCGCCCGGGATCGGTGAGGACGGTCGTTATGGCGGCGGCGATCTCCTGGGGGTCAAGGGGATCGATCAGTATCCCCGTGTCGCCGACAACCTCAGGTAATGACGTTGTATTTGACGTCACCACCGGGCAGCCGCAGGCCATCGCCTCCAGGCAGGGCAGACCGAAACCCTCAAAAAGGGACGGATACACAAAGACATCCGCCCGTCCATAGGCGAGGGGCAGGTGCTGGTCAGGCAGATAGCCCGTAAAAACGATATCTTGATAAAAGGGCGATGAATTGATCATCTCCATATCCGAGGCGGGCAGGTAGTCCCGGCGCCCCACGATGACTAATTGATGCTCAAGTTTTCCGCTGAAATCCCCCTTGCGTCCCCCTTTGTCAAAGGGGGGAAATGCCCCCTCCTGTTTTATCCTGTTGAAAGCGTCGATGAGGATATGGAGATTCTTCCTTCTGTTTAGCCGCCCGATATAAAGAATAAAGGCCTTATTGATTCCGTAACTGCTTAGAATCTTTGCCGCCTCATCCCGCTCCCCCCCGTCCGTCAGGGGCTTGAAGGCGGGATTGACGCCGTTATAACCGACGACGATCTTTTCCGGCGCC
>Ga0247841_10002628_pt1 | contig 35394 bp, 25 predicted proteins | sample LaCruzMarch2015__2_FD_192410 | JGI IMG/M metagenome (GOLD analysis project Ga0247841, IMG submission 192410) | Freshwater microbial communities from meromictic Lake La Cruz, Castile-La Mancha, Spain - LaCruzMarch2015_18m | ecosystem: Environmental > Aquatic > Freshwater > Lake | place: Spain... | reverse complement strand
CTCTTCTGTTCTTCCGTTGCACGGCGGAACGTGATTTGTTTTATTGTATAGCTGTAGTTAGTCAATACAATAAACGAGGAAATACCCTTTTAGATCACACTACACTCTGTGATAAATTGAGCGAAAGGTTTTATCAACTTACATTATTAAACACTTAAATGGAGTATGATTATGGATAAAATCAAAATTGCTTTAGTCGGTGCAGGGAATCGAGGAAGTAGTGCGTATCTTCCCATCATTGCCAAGATGGATGAGGATCTGGAACTTGTGGCGATCTGTGATGAAAGCGCAGATCGTGCAAAACAACACGCAGAAAAATATAAAGTGCCATATTTCACTGACATTGCGACTATGGTTGAGACAGCAAAACCCGATGTCGCCGCAGTAGTTATAACCCCCCATCGCAATCACGAGGCTGGTATACCACTGTCTCAGATGGGAGTGAGTTATTGTACCGAAACTCCCATAGATACAGACCTTGGTTGGGCGGATAAGATGATCGCCACTGCTAAGGAGAACAACACAAAGCTGGAGGTATGCGAAAACTACTATCGTGTTCCAGGTGAACGCATCAAGCGTGAACTTATATTAGCTGGCGTCTTTGGTAAAATTCTGACTGCTTATAATGACTTCAATGGTCATGGCTATCATGGCGTCGGTCTGATACGAAGCTATATTGGATTTGACGTAAATATAACTCGTGTTATTGGCATGTACAAAAAATTCACCGTCCAAGAACATACCTACATGAAATCAAGGCAGACAAGCGAGGATTGGCAGATGGGTCTGCTTGAGTTTGAAAATGGCTCAGTAGGTATTTTCAATTTTGGTGGATTATCTTATGGCTCACCATTACGATGGTATAATTCAAGCCGATTCTATGGTGAGCGCGGTATGTGCATAGGCGATGGTCAGCGCAGTTACTCCTATAAAGAGCAGATAACAATTCTGAATAAAGAAGCTGACGCAAAATTACCCATTGTGGTTGAAAGGCGCATAACAAAGTCCAAAGATGGAATGGATGTTCTGGACGTTTTAGTAGCCAAAACGGATCCAGACACAGGGCTTGAAGTCGTATGGAAGAACCCATTTAGTAAATACTCACTCAGCGATGGGCAGTTATGTATAGCCTCAGAATTAATGAGTGTTGCAAATGCACATAAGAACAACACGGAACCAGAATATGGTGCGATTAACGGTAGAATAGATCAGGAAGTATCGTTAGCTATGGCTCTGTCATGGAGTAAAGGGAACGTTCCTGTCGAACTTCCTTTTCCTGTTGAACCACGTTAGTTTGGCACGATTCACTTTTTTAATTAGGAATATGAATTAGCCACGGATTAACACGGATATGCACGGAATAGTGAAGATTTAAGATATTGTTTTCATTTTGAATTTTGTATCATGAATCCTGTATCTTTTCTTTTATCTGTGAAAATCTGTGTTTCATCTGTGGCTAATTAAACTATTACAGTAATCACGGAGGAAAATTAATGTTATCAGTTACCACAGACTTTGCAAAAGACAAAGGCGATCCGTCACCGTACCTAAAACTTATCGGAGAAGCTGGATTCTCACACATTCACTGGTGTCATCAATGGAATACAGACTTTTTATACTCAAAATGGGAAATAGAGCAGATTGATAGTTGGCTCAAAGAATACGGAATTAAATTACTTGACCTTCACGGCTCTGCAGGCAATGAAAAGAATTGGGCATCATCGCAGGAATATCAAAGGCTTTCGGGTGTTGAGCTTGCAAAAAATCGAATTGAGATGACCGCATATCTCGGTGCTGATGTAGTTATTATGCACGTTCCGAGCGATCCTGAATCCATTCCTATAAGAAAAACTCTTGACGAACTCGAATCTATTGCAAGAGAACACAATGTCCGTATCGCCATAGAGAATGGAAATTTTGAAGCTATCAGTAAATTGCTTTCAGAATATGATCCTGCTTATCTTGGATTATGCTATGATTGTGGTCATGGCAACATCACAGGCGCTAACGGTTTGGATAATCTTGAAAAGCTAAAACATCGTTTGATTTCAGTACATCTTCACGATAATGACGGAACAGGAGATCATCATACAATTCTATTCATAGGAACAGTGGATTGGAAAAGGCTTGCTGGGATCATTGCAAAGTCATCCTACAAAAAGCCTGTGAGTATGGAAGTGACAATGGGAAGATCAGGTATTCCAGATGAGGTAGAATTCCTAAACAAAGCCTTCGAGACAGGAACTACATTCGCCAAGATGATTGATGAGCATAGAATTTAATAATGAACTCATAGTGAGTAAATCATAAAGAGGTGCTATAATAAAGGCAAGATAATACATTATTTGAGTAAACCAAAGAAAGGGCGTAAGCCAAAGCTATCATTCTACAAGATATTCAACTATATCCTGTATGTCTTACATACAGGTATCCAATGGAATCAACTCAAAACACGACGCAATGAGGTACACTGATCAATTTTCGTATTACTTTCAATAGTTCTTAATGCTTACTCGCTATGAGTTCATAGATAACTGAAAAAGTCGTAATAAAAAGGGGGTTTATGATGAAAACTTATCGAATAGGTATCGTGGGTTGTGGTGGAATATCAAGCCAAAGAGCAGATGATTCAACGCTTTTTGGGTCTAATCCCTGGTCACATGCTAAAGCTTATGCTGAAATTCCTGAATGTCAGGTTGTCGCTGTGTCTGACATCATAAAAGAAAGCACTGAACGTTTTGTAAATACGTGGGGTGATGTGTGGAAAGGCATTAATACTTATGCTGATCACAGAGAGATGTTGACTCAAGAGAAACTGGACATCGTAAGCGTTGCAACACCTGACGATAAACATGCAGACATTTTAGTTGACGTTGCAAACGCTGGAGTAAAGGGTATTTTCTGTGAAAAGCCTTTGGCTACAAAAATTCAGGATGCCGATCGCATGATAAAGGCGATTGAGGAAAATCACGTTGTTATTAACGTTGATCATACACGCAGATGGAATCCTATATTTCATGAAGCGAGAAATTTGATCAGGAATGGAAAGATAGGTAATTTGCATACTATCGTTGCTACACTCGGTGGTCCTCGTGCTATGATGTTCCGTAATGGCACTCACATTGTTGATATGATATGCTTCATGGCAGAATCAATGCCTTCTAGTGTATTCGCTGAATTGGAAGACGGATATTCAGACTACTGGGAATACAAAGGTGATGGTGGATATGATCCAAAGACCGAACCTGCTGTTTCTGGCTACTTACGCTTTGAAAACGGTGTAAGGGCATTTTATAATTGTGATAAGCGCATACCAGCAATGTCCGACTGGGAACTTACTGGAAGCACAGGACGGATAATTGTCAACGATACACGCTGTGAATTATGGACACAGAGTAAAGAAAATGGTTTAAGTAAAAGACTTATTCATCCGCCTTTTTACAGATATACCGGCATGGAATGTGCGATCCGTGAGATAATCCGATGTATTGATACAGGTGAAAAAACTACGTCTGATGCCAGAGAATCAATTAAGACTGTTGAGATTATGCTTGGTATGCTGGAATCGCAACGTCTTGGAAACACTAAAGTTAAATTACCACTTGAAAGGTTATAAGGAGGGTTAAATGCAAGTTGAAATAATGCGTCATGCACTAGATAGAGTTCCTATATCGCTTATAATAGACGATTCGACTCTATTAGTAAACCTAAACTATTTCTTCATACGTGATCGCAACATAGCGGCTAACGAAAATATGAGATGGGAGGATATACCTGTCGTACATCCTGAGTCTTTTACCCGTGAGTTTGCAGAATGGTGTCTTGATAATGGAGTTAAAGGTAAATACAGCGTTGTGCCATGTCCTGCCGCTCTAGGGCGCATAGATCAAGGACTTCCGTTATTCAGCAAGGCACAGCAGGAAAGCTGGCTCAAGATGTGCCGTGAGATAATCCATCAGGCTTTTGATATAACCCCCGAGATGATAACGCATACGTTTGTCGTTGATCTAAAGACATTCCAGCCATTAGAATCACGAATATGGGAGCAATACAACTGGGATAAACTGCCTGTTGATCAGGAAGAACTTGTCACCGAATATATCAAGACTGCATGTAGAATTTTACATAACGTTGGCTTAACTCCCGAAGGCGTCACTTCACCCGGTGGTTTTGGGAATCCGCTTGAATTTTACGCAAAAATTACAGGAATTGCTGTCCGTGAAGTTACTGGTAATCCAACACCGTATTTCTTCAAACGATTCGCTGATGAGTCTGTGGAAGCTCCTGTTTGGTATCCTGATAGAGAAGCAGGTACAGCAGTTGGTGAAATATTAGCGTCTACTGGCGATTGGACTGGTTCATGGACTGGTTACGATCACGTCAGCGTTGATAAATACATCACATCTGATTTACAAGGAGGGCGTATCCCCGCACTAATCAATGCCGGTGAACCAGCTATATTTTGCAGTCATTGGCAGGGATTTTATGGTATGCACAATGATGATCGACGAGGATTTAACACTTTCAAGGCTGTGGTGAGTCGTCTGAAACAATTTGATCCTAACGGTGTAAAGATGCAGTGGCGAAAGTGCAGTGAGATCACGAATTACTCCTGCGCACGTGAGATGGCTGAGATGAAAGTTGAAGGCGATATTATCCATCTTGATCTGCCTGTAAGAGTTCCTGATTTAACTTTGCGATTGAAAGGTGCGAATGTTCAAGGAATATCCGTAGATGATGTTCCATTAAAGCATGTTTCAAATAAAGAATCTTTCAAAAGCGGAACATTCCTCACAGATGATGATTCGACTCTAATTGCTTTTGATCCGAAGGGACGTAATGTAATGATAAAAGTATTAGGTGACAGATGACGGGTAATGGTCAATTGAATAATTCTTTTAGGAAATAGAACGCGGATTTAGCAGATCGAGCGGATTTTCGCGGATTCAATTCAAAAAAAGTGATGAGTATTTAGATTCGATCATTCATTACTGATTTATCCGCGTTGATCCACTAAATCCGTGTCATCCGCGTTCTATTTCCTAACAAGTCTGGAAAGGTATCTAAATGTCCTTAAAATCAGAAGAGATTAAATCTAAACTACAAAGCTTTGGTTTCAGTTGTGGTGACAAGATTATGGTGCATAGCTCTCTCAGTTCCTTCGGAAAAGTCGAAGGCGGAGCAGAAGCTGTAATCAAGGCACTCATGGAACTGGTCGGACCCGAAGGCACGATCCTTATGCCTTCATTTAATCATGGTGCGCCATTTTCGCCTTCAGGACCAAATGTATATGACCCAAAAGAGACGCCATGTATCAATGGGCGTATTCCTGATACTTTCTGGCGCAAAAAAGGCGTTTACCGAAGCCTAAATCCAACACATCCTTTTGCTGTGTATGGTCATGATGCTGAACGCTACACAAAGAATCATCACCTGACCCTAACTATGGGGGAAGAATCACCATTGGGCTTGATTGCACTTAATGGCGGATACCAGATCAATATTGGAACTTCACATAATACCACAACAGCCAAGCACTTAGCGGAGATGATCAACAGATCGCCCTGCCTTGGCTATAGGACAGAGGCATATCCTGTCAGACTTCCTGATGGCAACGTTGTAATGCACCGAACATGGGGTTGGCGAGAGATAGGATGTCCATTAACAGATTCTGGAGAATTCATCGAGATTGAGATGGAAAAACGTAAACTCCAAAAGAAAGAATACATAGGTAAATCGCTTGTGACGTATTTTAGATTATTAGATTTACTCAGGGTTATAATTAATTTGCTGGATAATGGATATGCAGGCTATCCGCCATGTTCTGGTTGTACTATAAAACCTCGTATTGTAAAGGAAACCTGTCCGTCAGATTGGGTAGAAAACGGTAATGTCAATAAAGTGAAGGAGATAATAAAATCTTCCTTCTAACTCTAAGCCTGTTTTCAACTATACTTATCCCCGAAAATTAGACCACAAGTTAAGGTGGATTTTGAAGATTGAATACATTGCTAATTTTGAATCTTCAATCTTTTAATCAAACATGTGATAAAATAACGAAGACGTCACGACTATAGATAACATAACCGATTCCTATCCCGGTAAAATTCGGTATCCAACTTTTGTAAATAAGCCAATGATGATCCAGAACCCGCCAATTAGTGATTCTCCCATGACGATACCTAGAAAGAATGGGCGCATCTGTCTGTATAGCTTCAATCCACTAACTTTCAGGATTATAAATTTGGCTAACCAGCCTAGAAATATCGAAAACCATATAGTATAAGGCGCCCAGCTTGTTGTCATGGCATATCCCAACGGATGAACACGCCACCACAGGAATTGATAGCGCATGAATATCAAAAACGACATTACACCCATACCTGTGAGTACGAAGGATAACTCCTTCCAATTCGTATTACTGGGATAATTCAAGAACCACGCTAGTCTGTCATAAGGCTCAGGGTCCCACCAGTAGCCCATCTTCAATCCGCCTACGTGATACCACGTCATAATCCCTGAGTAATAGGACGTGATTAGTCCTACGACCATTGAAATACCGATAGCGCCAAGCAAATGCTTTCGCTTGAGTTGAAAAGCATCCGTAGCCTTAAAGCTGTTCATTATGTGGGGCATCATAAATTCACGCAAATCAAACATCAGCGTCTTTTCAAACGTCAAGATTGTGTGGCTGGCAGGGCTGAATCTTGATGATCCAAGACCTATCATTATGTAATCCGAAGGACGAAAGATCGCAAGAAGAAATAAAAATCCGCCATCAACAACCATCCACGTCAATACGATAGCCATGATGTAAAAGAAAACCATCACTCCCAGCGCCAACCAGAACGACATTCCCGCAACGTAAGCCATACCAGAAATAGCTAGAGTGCCACCAATAAACCCGATCAATGCCCAGCGATACGGTAAAGGCTCATTTGAGTCATCTACTTTCTTCAGTCCAAGCGTTGCCTTTATTATGTCCATAATGTGATGCCTTGCAAGCCATATAACAAATATGACAAGGGCAATGTAACCGCCCATCTCCTGCCTGTTAGCGAGTGTCCATCCACTAGCAGAAAATCCCGAAGCATAAGCAACAACACTCTGAACCTTGTAAAGTATATAAAAGAACCAAAAGCTGAATGATACGTCAAGTGATAGAAGATACGAGAATCCAATAATAGACGGATAGATCATGAGTATAGTTGATCGAAGTGCGACCCATGGTCTATCATTTAGATATGGATCCAGAGAAAAATACAGCGGTACATAAGGCATCTGAGGTATATAAGAATGCAGACCATTGATTATATGCAAAATAAATACCAATCCTGCGCCGATCCATAACGCTTTGTTCTTCAAAAAGTCGTTTAATCTGGTCTTTTGGTCTGCATTTTCTACCATCTCAACGGGAAGCCTGACTAACGGAAACGTAAACCGCTCATGCTCAACCCATTGCTTGCGTAGTATAACGCTCAGGCATACAAGAACGAAGTAAGTCATCAAGACATAGCTTGACCACAGGAGTATAGGTTTAATCCATACTCCCCATGGAACAGGATCACCGGAAGATAGCCCTTCGTAGAAATATTTAACAGCCTTTGGGTCTTTAACAATCAGGGAATCTGGTAGATATCTAAAAAACAAATCCTGCCATTCATTCTCAGGAGTCGCATAATAATAGGGAGCAACAAGCATGAAAAGATGATAGCGTATAAATCCAGATGATGGAATCCCCGAAGCGACAATCATCATACACCAGATGGTTATGAGTTCGGAAGGTTTAAGACCATATTTTGGCTTCCAGCGTCCAACAGCGATAAATCCAATAAGCACCAGTATTATGTATAGGAAGAATGAGCCTATGGGAAAATGGTTACCCGCAACGAATGTCCCACCGATGTAATAGTCATTATAAGGCGTGATCAGGCAGAGAAATATGACGCAGATTAATCCTATCAATATAGAACGCTTTGTGACGGATTGCAATAATTTCCTCCCGAATTATAGAAATTCAATGTGATTTTCTATATAATACCATTTGCTAATTCAAATATGTCGTTCTGAGCGATAGCGAAGAATCTATTTGTTATGATCAAAAGAAGATTCTTCACTTCGTTCAGATATTATAGCACATCTTTATGATTTACTTACTATGAGTTCACTGAAAGAGGTATAATTTCTATTCGTGAAATTCGTGATTAAAATCTGTTTCTGAATGTCTATGTCATCAACCTCTTATTTCAAAATAGCGCCTTCATCAGCGCCGCTAACTATTTTTCTGTAAATATCTAAGAATCCACCATGCACTTTTGGACTTTTGGGTATCCAGTTAGCTTTTCGTTTTTGTAATTCTGTTTCACTTAATCTAATTTCTAGCAGTCTGTTGGGAATATCAATATCAATAATGTCTCCATCTTGAACCAGAGCAATGGGACCGCCTTCGACTGCTTCGGGGCATACGTGACCGATGCAAGGTCCACGAGAAGCACCTGAATACCTGCCATCAGTTATCATAGCGACAGAATCACCAAGTCCCATACCGATTAGCAATGCGGCGGGGATGGACAATTCACGCATACCCGGACCGCCTTTTGGACCCTCATATCTTATGACAAGTACATCACCGAACTGAACCTGCTTTGATGACATATACTCTCTTACCTCTTCCTCAGAATCGAATACTTTAGCAGGTCCCGAATGAACCATCATTTTCGGATTGACTGCGCTTTGTTTTACCACTGCGCCTTTTGGTGCAAGATTGCCATAAAGAACAGCGATCCCGCCTTCCGAGGCAATCGGATCATCAAGTGAATGGATAACTTCACGTCTTGTGACAATGGCAGATGACAAATTCTCACGGATAGTCGCACAAGTTACAGAAGGAAGATCAAGCTCAAGTATCGTCTCCATTTCCTTCATAAGCGCAGGCACTCCGCCAGCTTCGTGAAAATCCAGTAAAGTATATTTGGAAGCAGGCTTGAATTTCGCCAATAATGGAGTTTTTCTGCTAATCTCGTCAAACAAGCTTAAAGGGATTTCTATACCAATTTCGTGTGCTATCGCTGGAATGTGAAGTAGCATATTCGTTGATCCGCCAATGCTTACCCCAACTTTTATGGCATTGTTAATACTAGCCTTTGTTACGAGTTGGCTGGGAGTTAAGCCTTTATCCAGAACTTTCATTATCTGTTCGCCAGTGAGTCTTGCAGATGTGAGTTTGGCAGAGCTTACCGCAGGCATTGTAGCGCAACCGGGCATTGAAAGCCCTAGAGCTTCTACAATACAACTCATCGTGCTTGCAGTTCCCATCATACTGCATAGACCCGGACTGCAACATGCGTTAGATTCTATATAAGCAAGCTCCTGCTCATCAATCTTCCCGGATTTGTATGCGCCAATAGCTTCCTTAACGTCACAAGCTACCAGTGCGCCATCTTTTGTTGAAAAAGGTAACATTGTTCCACCGGTCAAAAAGATGGTTGAGATATTGCATCTCAGTGCCGCCATTAGCATACCGGGGATTATCTTATCACATGAGCATAGCATCACTACCGCATCAAATTGGTGCGACTGAAGCATTAGTTCAACCGAAGCGGCGATTATATCCCTGCTGGGTAGAATGTAGTGCATTCCCCTTCCTTGAGCGATTGCATCACAAGGCGCAATAGTATTAAATTCAACAGGCATTCCACCTGCTGAGATAATTCCACTTTTAACATGCTGCGCCAATTCTCTTAGATGGTAATGACCGGGGTTTGCCTCAGTCCACGAGTTTGCCACAGCTATCAAAGGCTTATTCAGATCAGAGCTAGTATATCCCGATGCCCTGTAAAGCGATCTGGCATAGGTGCCGTCTATACCGCTTAACCATTCTCTACTGCGAATTTTCAATTTTATTGTCCTTTTTTAACGATAACTATAATATCAAGTCAACGTTTACAATTATAGTATGTTGATTGAATTTTATCAAGTAGAATCAACTATACTGTTTACAGGATAAATTGTGCGTAGTATAGTTTATAATGGATTTAGGTAACAATTCATTATGAAACCACAGATTAACACAGATACACACAGATTGGAGAATATACATGATGCTGGATACTGATTACTTTTTTGTATCATGAATCCTGCATTTTTTCTTCTATCTGTGTTTATCCGTGGTTAATTTTCTGATTAAAAAGTGCTACCTTGATTGTCATGCAAAAAAGTCTGTTATAAAATCCCACGATTTACGTCTTATATTATGACAACATTATTCCATGGAGTAACGACAATGCAAGAAGACGCATTATGTGTAAAGCAAACGCTTGAAGGCGATGAACAGGCATTTCATCGTCTCACAACGAGATATTATACTGCCATCTATGCGCTAATAACTTCGTGGGTTAAAAATTCTGAAGACGCAAAAGACTTGACGCAGGAAGTCTTTCTGAAAGCATATCAGGAACTAGATTCATTAAGGCATCCTGAGCAATTTCGTCTATGGTTACATCAGATCGCCAAACATCAATGTCAAGATTGGCTTCGTAAGAAACATGAGACTTTCGTTCAACTTGATGAGGACATGATCTACGAGACGCCATCCGCAGACGAACTGCTGATCATTCAAGAGACATTGGCAAAGGTGATGAAGGCGATTGATGAGTTACCAAAATCAGAAAGCCAGCTTTTGAAGGAACGCTATCTGGATGATGCTTCCTATGATGAGATGGAAACCCGACACGGATTATCTCACAGCGTTTTAGCTATGCGTTTGTTTAGAGCAAGAGAAAAGGTTAGACAAAGGGTGGAAAAATTACTTGCTGGCATTGGCATATTCTCATGGCATGACGCATTAGAGAAAATGCTATTGGGAGGAGTGGAGGCTGTGAAAATAAGTGCAAAAGTCAAAATCATTACAATTGGGGTAGGCGCTGTGTTGGTATTAGGCGGTGCTGGCGTTATAGTATGGAATTCCCAAAGAACTTTTCAGGAAACGCCATCATCTGAAATAGCCAAACAATCAGCACAAAAAACATTAACAAATTCATCTGTAAGTTTGGTTTCTAGTAAGAAATCTGTTTCATCTAAGCCAATTATTGCAGAATCAGCAAAAATAAAGGAAGTATCTACATTACCAGAACCACAAGAGAAGGAAAATCCAGCAAAAGCGACTAATACTGTGGAAAATAAAAAGGAAAACAAAGGGAAAACTATTAGTGCAGAAGAGGAGTATAATCGCAAACAGTTTGAAGAAGCCCGAGCAATGTATGAAATTCAGGCAAAAGAGCAGATTCCCGTATTGGTTGAGAAGTTTAAGGCAATGTGGGCGAAAAAGGAGGAAATGAGTACCATTGCTGATCGTACCGAAACTGAAACTGCGGAACTCACTCGAGTGTCACTTGAAATGTGGGATGTTCAGAGACAAGTTCAGCTTATAGCCAATAATTATCACAGCACCCATCGAGAAGAAAGGTCAATTTATCCAGAGGGATGGTTAGGTCCTTATTTAAAAGAAGTAGGAATAGTAACCTCAGATGTACCTCCAGTTTTTCCGCCAGGTTATACTCCTCCTACTCCACCTCGTTAGCAAGTAGGTTGACTCAAGGAACGAGACCCAACATAACATCCATAGCATAATGTTGGGTTTGTCAATCGGTTATTGTCGTAATATAAGCATATTTCAGGATTTTATCATCGGATGTTACAAGTGGACATCCATATAATCTTGCTGTTGCTACAATGATCTGATCTGCCGGATCCCGATGAAACTCACCCGGTAATCGTGTGGATTCAATCACAATTTCAGGCGTGAGAGCAATTAGCTGAACTCCGGGATAATCCAGTGACTGTTCAAACCATTCATCTATTGGACGTGAAAGTTCCAATCGTCCATATTGAACTAACTTGGCAATTTCCCAACACGAGATCACGCTTACACCAATCAGATCCGCCTCGTTAGTTATTATAGCATCAATCTGTGTATGATTAAGCCGTTTGTCTCCATGCACCCACCAGACCCAAATATGAGTATCAAGAATAATCATTTCAATACTTCCCAATCATCTTCAGCAACGCTATCAAAAGGCGCATCATAACGGATTGGTTCACCACGCAAAGGATAACGTTCACCATCTTTTTTCTTGTGAGAATAACCAAGTATAATGACTTCTACTCTATCCCCTGTGCGGAATGGAACGCCATGAATAGTAATTATGCCATTCTCTGAGATTACTGTATCTGTTTTGTATGCTTGCATTTCTTAATCCTTATTATTGAAGAAAGCCAAATTTTTTGATATATTTCATTGTAAGTATATAATTATTAACGCTTGTTTTTCAAGACCTATTTTCACAGAACGAAAAAAGTTTGTGGAAAAAATCATTGATCTGCTACTTATAGAATGAAACTAAAACTCCCGGAGTGTAAGATGCAAAGTGACGCCAATTTGGTAAAACAATTTCTCAATGGTGATGAACAAGCCTTTCATCGTCTGATTATAAAATATCAGCCTGATATTTATGCTCTAACACTGTCTTATGTGAGAAATTCAGAAGACGCAAAAGATTTGACCCAAGAAGTATTCTTTGAGGCATATAAGGGTATATCGTCCTTAAAGCAACCTGAGAGTTTTTGTTTTTGGCTGCGCCGAATTGCTAGAAACCAATATCATATCTGGCAACGTAAGGAAAAGGGAAACGTAGTTCCGTTAGAAGATATGATTTCCGATGCCATGCCTACTGATGAATTGATGATCCTTCGGGAGAGTTTCGCAAAGGTCATGCAGGTAATAGAGCAACTTCCCGAAATAGAAAAAGACATTTTGAAATCTCGTTATTTGGAAGATGCTTCTTATGAGGAGTTGCAGAAAAGATATGATTTATCATACAAGGCATTGAATATGCGCCTGTCCAGGGCAAAGCAAAAGGTGCGTGCAAGAGTAGAGAAGCTACTTGCCGGCGTTGGTATATTCTCATGGCATGACGCATTAGAGAAGATGCTATTGGGAGGAGTGGAGGCTGTGAAAATAAGTGTAAAAACAAAGCTAATAGTTGCTGGAATAGCGATAATAATGGTTTCAGGTGGAACTGGTATATTTATATGGCATTCTCATCAATCCGCACTGGAGTCGTCTGAAACTTCAGTTAGTCAGGTAGCACAAAGTTTATCTCAGCAAGAATCTGCAAAATCAAAAATCGCTAAAAATACTAAAGACATCACGGCAGTTAAACTTGCTAATCAGTATATGGAAAAATCTAAAAATGATGAAGCAAGCAAGACTAAAACTGATGAGTTTTCAAACCTGACTGTGAATATACCTGCTGTGTTAAACCCTCAAACAAAACAACAAGAAGAAACTCTGATTGATAAATATAATAAGATAGTTAATTCTTCGGAATATATACAGAATCGTGATAAAGAGGGTGAAATTTTTGCAGGAGAGAGTGGTTACTATACACAACAGTCAGAAAAACTAAGGCAGGAAAAAATACTATTGGAAGATAAACTTGCCAAAGCCTCTAAAGAAGAGCAAGATCAGATTAAAAAAGAATTGGAGGATACAAAATCTAAGTATAAAGAGGCAAGAGTTAATATGTTTCAAAATCTGATGCTGACTATGGAGGCTTATGATAGAATAACACTTAAACATTTCACGGTTGACGAGTTGGGTGAGATATTTAAGCAGAAAGGTTACCAAATTTCATACGGTTCTCTTCTGCCTGGAGTAGGTAAAGAGGATATGGAATTTGTATCAGAAGCAAAAGGAAGACTTAAAGAAAAAAGATTTATTCCTAATCCATGGACTGCTGTACTACTATCATGGTGATAAAAAATGTGAAATTATATGTCATATATATGACGATTTTATTTGGATTATTGAACCGCAAGGCATGTTAATATGTCTAATATAATGAGTTTAAAAATAAACAGTTCCAATTCCACAAACAAGGATGAGGTTAAACAATGAAAGTCAAAATAATATCACTTTTTGTGGCGTTAATTGTGATTGTTCTATCTGCACCATCCTTTTCCCAAGACAAAAAAATAAGATTGGTAACTCAAGAAACTTTTATAGAAGAGAATTCTGCACAAGATAGCACAAAAGATGATAAAAATGGTTTACCTGTCGTTTTAGATGAAAAAAAGATAGCAGAATATGAATGGATTATGGAAGGAACACCTATATATAGTTCAGATAAAAAGCGATCAGCTTACGTGGCAATGCAAAACGGGAAAATGTTTGCAGTAATAGACGGAGTCAAAGGAAAGGAATATTATGACATCGGTTCAGTTCCACTTTTCAGCCCTGACAGTAAGCGTATTGCTTATGTAGCAACAGATGATGATAAATGGTTTGCTATAATAGATGGAATCGAAAGCAAAGCTTATGATGGTATCGGAAAAACGCCTATATTCAGTCCTGATAGCAAAAAGACATTTTACGTGGCTAAAAAAGGTAATGGAAAATCTTGTGCTGTTGTAGATGGTGTTGAAGAAAAAGAATATGACGGAGTATTTGATCCAAAGTTTAGCCCAGACAGTAAGCGATTGGCTTATCTTGTTCAAGATAAAGAGAAATATTACCCAGTAGTTGATGGGATAGAGGAAAAGGGAAACTATAGCGAATTATATCCTATCACATTTAGTCCCGATAGCAAACGACTAGCTTGCGTTGCTAGTTATGACAGAAAACAATTTCTCGTTGTGGATGGCGTTGAAAGCAAGGAAAGATATGATTCGATATTTAATATCACATTCAGCCCTGACAGTAGAAAACTGGCTTATGGCGCAGAGCGTGATAATAAATGTTTTGTCGTCCTTCGTGGACCAACTTACAGGATTGAGCGTGGCGGTGAGATGATCGCCATTGCAACAGATAAAGTGCAAGATGAAGATCAGTATGACAAGATATTTAGTATCGTCTTTAGCCCTGATAGCAAGCATGTTATATATACTATACAGAAAGATGGCAAATGTTCCATTGTCGTGGATGGAATTAAAGGAGATGAATACGATAGTATTGCAGGTATCATCAAATTTGATCCACAAAAATCATCAATATTTAGCTTTTTTGCAGACCAAAATAAAAAAAACTATCGTGTGGATGTAGAGATTGTAGAGGAATAGCTTTTAATGCGTAATACAATAATATTATTGACCATAGTTTTAATATTGAATGGCTGCGGCTTTAAGTCAGTTTTTGAGCCACCGCCGGTCAAATATAAGGTAATTCGGGAAGCCGATTGGAAGGTGGAGTTTAGAGACATATATTTCGTTGACGAGAATAATGGATGGATAATCGGTGACAGAGGAACTATCATTCATACAAGTGATGGTGGTAAAAGTTGGGAAACTCAAGAAAGCGGCACAAAGTCTGATCTGAATAAGATACAATTCATCGGTGACAAGAAGGCTTGGATTGTGGGAGACAGAGGCACATGGCTTTATACAATAGATGGCAGAAACTGGCGAAAACGGGAAATTGATAAAGAGAAGGAAAGCTGGGATAACCTAACAGGTTTGCATTTTTTGGATAAATATAATGGATGGGTCGTTGGTCAGGAGGGATTGGTATATCACACGGTCAATGGCGGTAAAACATGGGAGACTCGAGCAAATGGATTAGAACACATACTGAAAGATGTATGTTTTATGAATCTATATGAAGGTCTAATCACCACTGAGTATGGACATACATGGAGAACAACAGATCGTGGGAAAAGCTGGGATTTTATTGAAGCCGATAGGATCCGCATGTTATTAGATATACAATTCATCGGTGGCAAAGGCATTGGCTGGGCGGTTGGAATGCCTGCCCTTATTATGTCTACCCAAGATGGCGGGAGAAACTGGAGAACTCTCGATAATGCGAAAATTTCTGATGAACATTACGCATTGCAGGGCGTTTATTTTATAGACAATCGGAATGGCTGGATAGTGGGTCAGGATGGGACTATAAGACATACAATTGATGGCGGAGATACATGGGAGATACAAAATTCAGGCACACACAGCGATCTTACCAGCGTTCATGCGATTGATGCAAAAAACGTCTGGGTAGCGGGAACCTATGGAACGATACTTCACTCAACAGATAGTGGAAAGACTTGGAATGTTAATGCTCAATCCAAAACTACAGGTGAACCTCTTTATGGTGTTGATATTTCCCCAACAGGACTTGGTTGGGCTGTGGGAAAAAGAGGTGCTATATTCCGAACCGAAGATAAAGGTAAAACATGGAAACGTCAGGATAGCAATACGGTAGCCGGTCTAAATAAGATTTTTGCTGTTGACGATAAAGAAGCGTGGGCTGTTGGTGATGCAGGATATATACTTCACACAGTAGATGGAAAGAAATGGGAAATACAAAAGGGAAACGACTGGCTTAGTTTAAATGACGTTCAATTCATAAACAAAAAGCATGGTTGGGCTGTTGGATACATGGGAGGCATCTATTCCACTAAGGATGGTGGTAGGAATTGGAAACCACAAAGCGTAGGGTTCGGGAAATTCACAATACTTCGCAGCGTTTTCTTTATTTCCCCAAATGAGGGTTGGGCTGTTGGATGGCCTGGTATCATTAGTCATACAGAAGATGGCGGAAAGACTTGGAAAAAACAGGATAGCGATACATACAATGAATTATATTCAGTTTACTTTATGGACAATCAAAAAGGATGGGTCGCAGGGCAATGGGGCATCATACTTCACACTGGTGATGGTGGAAAAACATGGAAAGAACAGTATAGCCGAACAGAAGCCAACCTATACAAAATATTCTTTGCAAATTCAATGGTTGGAATGGCTGTTGGCGATCAAGGAATGCTCATCATTACAGAAGACGGAGGTAAAAATTGGAAACATTACAATAGTGGCACAACCGAACGCCTCAGAGATATAAGCATTGGTACTGATAGGCTTATTGTTGTTGGTGATAACGGCGTTGCAATAGAATACAAGATACCAATGATTACCAAGCTAGAACCAAAGAAACTTATCATTAATGAGCCTGAATTGGTGCCGATAAGTTCGGAAATCTTGTGGAAAGTAGTACAATCACCTAGCCAAGAAGATTTATGTAATGCTTGTTTTATCAATGATTCAGAAGGCTGGATCGTGGGCGATGGCGGAACAATACTTCATACGACTGATGGATGTGAAACGTGGGAAAACCAAAATAGCCCTATTAAAACTTCGTTGATCGGAGTGAAATTCATATCCTCAAAACTCGGATGGATCATGGCAAAGGATGCTACGATCTTATACACAAGTGATGGAGGAACAACATGGCATATTCAGGGTAGCTCATCAAAGCCGATGATGACTGTTTACAGCGATGATATGACCCCCTTAAAAGTTGATTATGAGTTGAATCAGGCTTATTTCCCAGCTTCCAGCGAAGGTTGGGCTGTGGGAACGTATGGTGCTGTTTTGCATAACATTGACGGCGGACCGAAATGGACTGAGCAAAACAGTAAAACTGCATCCGATCTTAATAGCATTTACTTTGTGGATAATCGTAGAGCTTGGGCTGTGGGGTCAAACGGAGTGATTCTTTATACGAATGATGGTGGAATTAATTGGTTATTTCAAAAAAGCAATACAGAATATGACCTGAAAGGAGTATATTTCATAACACCTGATGAAGGATGGGTCGTTGGTAAAGGTGGTGTTATACTTCATACGTTAGATAGTGGTGTGAATTGGTCTTCACGCATAATCGAAATTGATGAGGATTTCCATGCTGTATATTTCATAAATTCAAAAGAAGGTTGGATTGTGGGACAAAATGGGTTAGCTTTTCATACAAAAGATGGTGGTATAAACTGGGAACGTGAAGGTTCTGATACAGAAATGAATTTATATCACATAATATATAATGAAAATAGTCTTATAACAATCGGGATAAAAGGTACAATACTCAAGAGAGTCATTCATTAGAAATATTCGATCAAGAAATGACTTTTGTGTAATAGATGACTTTATCAGCAATTAGGTTGAATCAAGGAACGAGACCAAACATAATATCTTTACAAAACTACTTCTGTCAAAATAGTTTTCTGGATTTTCTTTGCTGAATCAATTGCTTTTCGACCATCAGATTCGTCGGGTTCGTACAGATCATCCGGGTAACGGCTAGATACTGCGTAGTAATTAAGTCTCTGGCAATCCTCTTCTAGCGAACTCAATGTTGGTTCTATTTTAGCACATAAAGTTAAAAGCTGAACTAAATCATGTGTCTTTTCAAAAACGCACCCGTGATAAACGAGAAAAGCTTTTAGAATCTTTTCAGCGGCTTGTTGTGCATGAAAACAGACTACATCCCATGGGGGTTTCTGGTGCTGAAATATTATTTTGGATTGCTAGAAAATCATGTTCAGCTTTTCTTATCCAAGCTCGGAAGTTGGTTTTTTCTTCGGTCATAAAGTATATGCCCTTCCGATTCAATAGTTGAAAGCAATGTTCCGTGAATATTTTTTAAACGTTTGACTTCATCAGGAGTGTAAATGATAACATCCATCGCCCACTCACGAAGTCCAAACAGACGACTTACCTCAATATAACGTTCTGGAGGTTGTTTATCTGTGTCCATTTCGATAAATAGATCAATATCACTGCTTGAATCTGAATTACCTTTAGCCTGGCTTCCGAATAAAACTATTCGCCATGGATTAAAGCTTTCAACGATTTTTAATGTGATTTGATGAATAATATTTCTGTCAAACATCTAAATTATAATATCTGTTTGTATCAACTTTACCAATAACTTTTAAGACTTTCATAAATAACTAACTTAGCTTGACAATGTTAGATTAAAAGGAGTGTGTCCCACTTATGAAACATCATGACAATATTATTCACCGCAGAGGCACAGAGATCACAGAGAATTTGCAGAGGTTTTATTGATTTCCCGACTCGGCGGAGCTGAGAATTGATTTTCTCATCGTTTCCTCTGCGTTCTTTGCGTCTCTGCGGTAATTTTTTATGTTTCATATATGGGACACACTCATTAAAAGTAGCTTCCAGCTTGGTTTTTGAAGATAATATAAAGAATTGACAGCTTAGAAAGCTACAACTGCATTTTTTTCTAATTTAACATTGTCAAGTTAGTAATAATGTATTACTGACTTATTATATGTTATATTATTTTTGGGTATCCTGTCAACCCCAATATACCAACTTTTAGGGAGAGCGAAATTTAGTATTAATTTTCATCTACTCGCATATTCCTTTATCAACAGTATGTTTTCAGGTGGAGTCTCATAAGGCACTGCGCCTGTTCCAAGAAGCATATTTGGTCGTCTGCGAGCAAGAGCAAGTATCCTGTCTATCTCTGCAATTATGGCATCTTTTGATCCGTTTGCAACAATATGGGGACTCATGTTGATCCTGACTTTAACGTCAGTTCTTTCACCGAATTTTTGCATAAACTTTCCCTGATCAGCTTCCGCAGGGCATATAATGAAGCCTGTACCTGTGCTGAGTATATCGTCAAGGATTGGTTCTGTATTACCACCGATTATACATGGCACAGGATGTCCGACGACTTCCGCAACACGCTCCATCGTCTCTTTTAGAGCAGGAAGTTCAACGTCATGGAAATATTTTGGTGAAAGCAAAGGAGGCGCCGCCGCAGACTCAAAGAAAGCTACGTCAAGCCCTGCATCTACGACAGCCTGACACATTCGTACCTGACCATCAACAAGCCTTTTCAAAAAATCACACACTTGAACAGGTATATAGGCTATACTCTCAAGAAGATTATCAAATCCCATCAAGCTTGCGGAGATTGAGAATGGACCGCTCACAGGTATTCGTACATCAGCATCAGGAAATTCTTTCGCTAGTTGTATCCCGCTACCAATAACCATCCTGATCCTTCCGTCAGTATTCGGATTAAATGGTTTTATTGTCATTGTTTCATCTATTGATTTAAATATGCCATTAGTTATCGCCGGAATACCATGTCCATCAGGACGTTGAACAACACACCCATAAGCTTCAGCTTCGAGATTGTATATATCAATTCCGACGACTATCGGAGAATGATTATATAATTCATAAGCCTTGTAATGAGCTTTGCAGAGTAGTTTCATATCCCTTGAGACTTCCCATGGAGTCATACCGATTAGGGATGCCGCATGTTCATATATTGATGGCGAAAAAGATATTTTCATCGTCTTCTATTTACCTTTAACATAATAGTCAACTGATAAGTCTTTAGAAAATAGAACGCGGATGACGCGGATTGGGCAGATTTTCACGGATTCATGAAAAGTAAGGAGTAATGCGTTTTTGAGACTCATTACTCCTTACTGATTTATGCGAGTTGATCCACTAAATCCGCGTTCTATTTCTTAATTATTTAATTCGATCATATACTGATAATTTATAGTTAAACGTAACCGATTGCTTTAAGCTGATCATCAAAATCATCAGGTAAAGATTCTAATGATTTATGAATATCACGACCTGCATAGCGGAGGAGATTGATTAAAAGCCTATCCGCAGTAGGATGTTTCCCTAAATTCTCTAATATCAGAAGCGTATTGAGAATAAAGCTTCCAGCACCTAGATTGTATGAAGCTACGTGCATACCTGAATAGTATCCACCCGGTTGATACGAACCGACTGCAAAAGCCCCTGCGATAAACTCCGATGGCATATCCTGACCATTGAAAGTGTTACCTGGGATCAGGTCACGGTAATATACCATATCCATCAGACCATTACAAGGCAGACCGTCAAAAACAGGATGTGCCTTTGCGAAATCATCACGTCCTGCCGCCCAACCCTGTGTCCAGCGATATTCACCTTTGACTGTTAAAGGTAGCCATCCGACTGGATTATCACCTTTTTTGAATACTGATGGCGATAAAAATACTGCAACGCTTCCCTGATATATCTTTTCTACAATTTTATCAAACGAACCCAAATTTGCTTTTGATTCGTCCAGCATACCGACAAGGACCACTTCACGGTTTTGCGATTGAGTATCTTCAAAGTACTGGAACTTGACGCCTTTTTGATTAAGCCATTTTTCGAGAATTCCATTGCTTTCACAAAGCGTTATAGTCGTATCTACCGTAGGTAATGATTTAGGATCAGACACATAGAAATGTGATCTACCTCCAACGGGAGCGGCGCCGTGTTCAAAATAAGCAACGATCTCATATTTTCCAGCAGACCCATCTATAACTAGGTCTTCTGAAAATACAGGTAAAACAAGTGAACCTTCTTTGGGTATATCAAGAGTTATCGCTTTGTCGAGTATTGTTCCGTTTGGACTTACAACTTTAATTCGCACAGGATAAGTTCCCGGTATAAGGACGTCCTCATTAGCAAGTAAGGCTTCAATCTTAAATGATTGTCCTTTGTAGCCATGAACAGGTTCGACAAATAGACACCATCGCAATGGCGCCCAACCATCCCTTATTGTCTCCATCATAGTCGGTTTTAGTTCACGGAAGGTCGTCCATAAACCCTCTGCGGTCATCCCTTGATCAACCAGACCAGTTATGCTATACCCGCATAAATTTGGATTAGAGCGAATAGCATTGAGACCCACAAGCCTTTGCTCTGCTTGAACTCGCTGGGTCTGTTGCATAAATTCTTCTGGACTTGTAAATATTGAGTCCATACCAAAGCGTTCCCAATCAGCCAAAAACTTATCTGCTTCACTCTTATATAGGAGATAGTCCTCGAGATCAGGTTTTGCACCAGACTGTTCATAAAGGCGAATGACTCGCACAGCATCTACCTCGCCACCGTTACCGTGTTCCGATAGAAAAACAGATTTTGTGCCTTCACCCAAATTACGAAAAAATTTTACCGAATCAGCAGATAATGGTATAGCAGGATAATAATGGGCGTCGCCTGCTTGCTCAATATATCCACCTGCACCCCATTTACTATCTGTCGTATCAGGTGATTCGTTACCTAACAGGTGTTCCCATTTATCCGATCCGGGATTTGAGATTGACCCTATGCTCCACTTACCATCCCATCTACCGCTATCTAAAAGCACCATACGGGTATCATCAAGCGAACGAACGAGTTTTAACGATTCAACAGCATGTCTAAAAACTGGACCATCTGGTGTTTCATTAAGAAGACCCCAGATCGTTACGCTAGGATGATTTCTATCACGAATAATCATTTCGGATGTGCTTCTGTCAAAGCGTTCTGCCATCTGTGGCGAGTCTTCCAGACACCATCCTGCATAAGATTCTTCATAGACCATCAGACCAAGTTCATCACAAAAGTCAAGCTGAGATTCCCATGCGACCCCCGCGATAAATCTTACCATATTGAATCCCATCGTTTTTGCATAATATAAATCTCGACGTAACAATTCAAGATCATGAGGTAGTTGCATTCCAATGGGGTAATGATTGCCGGTATGCGCTGAACGGAGAAAAACCCTTCGACCATTAAGGCGAAAATAGCCATCACTAAAACAAAACTCACGAAAGCCACAGCGTACTGATCGTTCATCAACTCCAGCGTCTGTGCTTAATTGTACTGTCACACGATAAAGAAAAGGATCATCCAGATTCCACAAATGCGGGTTATCAATATGAATATCAACTTCTTTTACAGAATCACCTGAAGGATAAAGATTAATGGATGATGTGTATTCAATTGTCCTGCCTGTATTTGACGGGGCAACGGATACAAGCATTGAGCATGATTCCGCCCAATTAACTGTATTCTTGATCGCTACTTGTATATGAATCATTTCGCTGTTTAGATCAGGATGTGCAAATACGTCAGTGATATGTACCTTTGGTACATTAATCAATTCCACTGATTGCACGATCCCGCCATGATTATAGGAACTACCAGTCACATAAGGTATAGCTTTATTTCGATGAGGAGTTTCTTTCAGCTTAATTCCGTCAATCGCCTCATGTGTAGGATTAAGAACACGAACAACGATAAGGTTATCCTGATCATGTTTTACTGCATTAGTAATATCAACAGTGAACGGAGTCTCGCCACCTTCGTGCCAACCAATGTGTATGCCGTTTACCCATACGTCGGCAAGATAATCTACCGCACCAAAACGTACCAAATAACGACCGTTTGTATATCGTGATGTTGGTAATGTAAACTTTCGCCAGTACCACGCAACTCCGCAATATCCAGGGAAATATTGCTGTATGGTAGATGGAACCTGCACCTCTTGAGAGTTTGGTATGTCACCTTTCTCGAACCAAAGCTTACCTCGTCCTGAATTATCGGGGTCTAAAGCTAACATCCATTTTCCATTTAACGATTGCATAGAACTCCCTCCTTTTTTCAAGTATTTGATGTTTTTCGATAGACATAGTTTAAACTAATTCATGTATGATGTCAATTAACAACATTTAGACCTAAGCATATTATAAAATATCCGAACTTTTTTTGTGGTATAACGTCTAAACATACAAATCAACAGTTGATAGGAATAGTACTGTTCCAAATTAATGAACAAAACAATGTTTATATAAAGTTATTGATTCAACTCATAGAAGGAGACAGCAAAATGAAAAAGACTTTTACCCTTATGTTTATGCTTGCATTAGTGATGTGCTTAACTTACAATGTAATGGCGCAAGAATGGACTAATGACCCTGGTGATGAAGGCATATTTTCTGGACCAATGGTTATAGGAAATATGAACGAAAACCCAATGATGGCACAAAATCCCCCAGAACCAACAAATATGGAAACACCTAACGAAGATCCCATGATGGGACAAAATCCCAGAGGACCAAGGGGTATGGGAATGATGCGCGGTAATGGACCAATGATGGATCGTCCCCCAAAAGGAATGGGTATGGGAATGATGCTCAGACCCGAATTGATGGACAAAATTGGGCTTACTAAAGAACAAAAAGAAAATGTCGAGAGTATACTCATTGCCAACAGAAAAGAAATGATAACGAAGAAAGCTGAATGCGATTTAGCACAGGTCGAATTACAGGATTTATTGCGAAAAGATAAACCTGATATGAACCTTGTAAAGACTCAGATTCAGAAGATCTCCAGCATACAGGGTGATATGCAATATGCACGGATCAAAGTCATGATGGACGCCAAAAACGTCCTGACAGATGATCAAAAGGCGAATCTTGAGAAACTCATGAAAGAACAAAAAGATCAGGCAAAAGACAATATGAAGAATGATAAAAAGGCTAATAAGGCTAAACCTGATGGAAAAATGCAAATGCAACGACGTGGACAGGATATGCGTGCTAAATAAGTAACGAATAATCAGTATTGAGTGATGAGTGACAGTTTAACAATGCTTGAATACCGTAATCGTTAAAAAAATGTTAAACTCAAATTGTAGTGGAAGTCTGAAGCCCCTTCCATTGCAATGGTCTAAACTTCCAAAGACAACGATTGCAATGCCTGTCACTCGTCACTTTTTTCTTGAGAGAGCAATAAACTTGACTGCTGTAAATTTTCAAAGTATATCAAATGTGAAAGAAAACGAGTTGTTGAGTCACCCCGGTATGGAAGACGATGACCTTGTTCGACTTTGCCAGAATGGTGATATTCCAGCTTTTGATACATTATTTCACAAATACCGTGACAAGATTTACAGCACAACCTACAGAATGATTAATAATCAAGAGGATGCGCTTGATCTAACACAAGAAATATTCTTGAAAGTATATCAGAAGATAGGTAAATATGATTTTAAGTCTGCATTTTCAACTTGGTTATATCGGCTGGCAGTAAACGTTTGCATTGATGAACTCCGAAAACGCAAAAAAATGAATTTTGTCGAATTAACAGAAATTCAAATTGACAAAAGAACACCTGAAAGTCAACTCTTATCAAAGGAAGAAGAGGAATTAGTCTGGAAAGCTCTTAACTCATTGAAAGAAAAAGAACGGGCAATTTTAGTCTTGAGGGATATGGAAGGTTTATCTTATGATGAAATCTCCAGTATACTCGACTGTTCTATGGGCAGAGTTAAGTCAAGAATTCATGAAGCACGAGAAAAACTGAAAATAACTTTAGAAAAAATCATGCTACATATCAAATAACTAGGAGGCGAAATATCATTGAATTGTTATAAATTTCGCAAAAATCTAGCATTATTACTAGACAATGAGATTGATCTCAAAAAACGCTTACAGATGAAACAACATCTATATGAGTGTAATGATTGTTCCTACGAAAAAGAAAAAATGGAAGATGTGATTAGTAGATTCAAAAAGGTATCTATTCCAGAGGTGACAAACGAATCATGGGAAGATACAAGACGGAAACTACTTTCAAATATTGAGCAACTTTCACGTAAGACCAGTCTGTTTAAAATACATAAATGGGCATTTGTGCCAGTCGGAACTATCGCATTTGCTATTCTGCTCTATCTGTTTAGCGGGGTGTTATTTTTTAATCATAATGAATCAGGTCCAATGTCAATTGATGTATGTCTTGAGGAACATTCATTATTCTCTGCGGAACAAAGGCTCCCATCGGATATATTACCAGATATTACCATCACTGATATTAAACAGACGAATAAAAAAACAGACGAAACGGAGTCTAAGCTCGATACACTTTTGGAGGCTCATTATGGCGTCAATTAAAAGCCTACTCAGGATAAGCTTCTTTATTTTTGTGATAGTAATGCTGATCCCGATTCAAGCCAAAGCGATTTTGCCGAAAGCAGAAATTTTACTTCAAAAGATGATACAAGCTGATAATTCACTTGACTTTGAAGGCAGACTGACAATCATGCTTCAGTCTCAAATGGGTAATCAGGCTTTTGAAGTTTATGTTACCCGAAAAGCCCCAGACAAACGCCGTATTGAAATAATTTCTCCAGATGAATTATATGGAACAGGCTTTATAATTAATGGGAACGAAAATATTCCGATCCGACAGGGTAATACTCCAAGATTCTTCCCTCCACCGCCGTTCCTACAACCTGATCAGATGGAAGATGCGCAGATTCATAATACTCAAATTTTACTAAAGAATTACAAAGCTCGAGTTTTGGATGGTGGGAGTGTTGCGGGGCGCAATACTTATCTGATTGAGATAGAACCAAAAAATTCTGGTAGACCTTCAAGCAAAATCTGGATTGATAAAGAAAAAAGCATTACGTTAAAAACAGAACAATACAACGCAAAGAAAATGCTTCAAAGAGTGATTGCATATAGCACGATAGATTTTGAGCCAGTAATTGATGACACGAGCTTTCAAATACCTCGCAAGTTTTGGGATAAGAAAAGACCATTTAGACAGTCAGATCGAGAAGAGATATGGAATTATACACAGGAAAAACCTGATTTAGATAAGCTCAAAGACAAAGTACATTTTGAAATAATACTTCCAGATCGTGTATCAGGCGGATTTGCTTTGCAGAGCATCAATATTATAAAAATCGGCAAGGAACAAAACATTCATCTTAAATATACAGATGGATTAACGACCCTCTCGGTTTTCCAATCACCTTCTAATGAGATGGGTAAGAGACCTAGAAATGAACCGCCAGGAGGTCCGCCGCCGCCATCGTCACAACCTCCCCCACCGCCTCCTAAGGATAGAGTTGAGAAGATAATTATTAATGGCGTCAACTGTGAGGTACTATCCAGGACCCCTGTGCTTATTTTCAGGTGGCAAAATAAAGGAATTTATTATACAATAATAGGTGAGTTACAAAAAAAGGAAATGACAAGTATTGCAAGCTTATTTATCTCAAAGGAGACTCACGTAAAGTCAATAACCCCACGCATAAATGCGGGGGCTTGCGTTGAAACTTAGACGCAACTCTTGTTGACTAGCCTAAGTCTCAACTGAGACTACGTTGTGTGCGAATCATATAGGTACTTCGGGATATTCAGTCTAGTGCCGAACACTACGGTATATGGTTAAAAGTTCTGAGGGGAAGGAACGGTGCTGTATACAAGTAAACCGCATACAACATTGGCGAAGACTGCTAACCTGTTTTGGTAGTTTCAGGGCAAGTTTTATTTTAGCTTGCGTCAAAACTACCGCCTACTTTTAACATTAAAAAGGAGAAGGCAATTCCTCCCCATGCCTGAAGGCAGGGGTGTCCTTGCCGAAATCGGAGATGAAACGTATTTTAGTGTTATCAATTATGGTTACTGCTATGCTTATATTGGGAATTCAATATACCACAAATGCTCAAAGACCAGAAGAACGACCTGATATGCCCCTCGGCATGTCTGATACGAAAACTATGATTATGCAGGAATTGGAAAGATCATGGGCTTATCTCTCGCTTGATATGAATATCACTGATGATCAATTCATAAAAGCAAGAAAAGTCTATCAAGAGTCATGGATAAAATATAAAGAAATAGCAGATAAATCAGAACAAGAATCAGGTGATCGGGAAACGATGCAAGCTGTGAAGGTAGAATCAGATAAGCTCAAAGCTAAACGAACTGGGAAGTTAAAGGAAATCCTGTCTGAAGAAGAGATGAAAAAGCTCACCGAATATGAAAACAAGCCTCAAGATCGAGAGCAGAGAAGAATGATGCCACGCTAATTTTAAGTTCTATCGGAACGACTTATGTTTCAAAAATAATGATTTCTTATTACGTTTACGAGTTTTTCACTTATAGAAATAAAAAGAAGTTAAACACGGAGAGTTGTTAGAAAGTATGAGGGATGATGGATGAAATGAAGAAACGAGTATTACAGTTTCATCCATCATCCTTCCGCCTTCATCCTTTTTCTCTGTGTCCTCTGTGTCTCTGGCTATATTTGCTAAGTTGTGACTAAAAGGTGATACACTTCATATTGCAGGTAGCTAACCTTTTATGTATTGTCAACTACCAACGAATAAATTCGTTGGCTTGTAGCTATGCTCCACCTCAATTCACTTAACGTACCATTAAGCGCTTCGCTTCTTTACACGCCACGTTTGGCAAGTTGACGGTTGCCCTGTAGTCTTTCGACTACAGCGATTGTGTTCTTTATAGTTGGGCGTTGAATTTTAGAGCATCCAACTAATTTCAAGAACAGTCGGTGTTGTTAAACTGTTATCTTCTTTACAGAAGTGCCTTACACCTACATTAATTATAGCATTTAATTACACAAAAGTCAACATTAAAAAGGGGAAGGCAATTCCTCCAACGACTGAAGCTCGTTGGTTTCCTTGCCGAAATTGATCATGAAGGTCCTGTTGGGTTATTACCACTAGCAGAAAAAAATGGCTATGTTCCAAAGGTAGGATATGTAAGCAAATGCCACCTTTGTCATGAGGTTCGGAAACTTCTTCAGCCATATTACACGAAGTTTTTGGGGCCGAAATCAGTTTATACGGAATAAATGAGATATTAACACCAATATTGTATTAAATCAGTATTAGAGGAGTACCTAAATGGTTTACCATACCTGTTCTTTTGGGGTAATTTTTGTATTACTTTTCTTGTTCTTCACCGTTGCGATATTCAATCTTGTATTTTCAAAGGTTGCCTTCGCCGACATGATGGCAGATTCTCCGGTGACTTTTCCGAATGAAGGTGCATTGCCTGCCAAGTATCCACCTGATCAGCCTTGGAGACCCGCTCAACCTGTGATAGAAGGAGAAGTCTCAGAAGAGGGTTACTATATCTTCAATACACCTATACGATCTCTAGCACAGATAGCGACTATTCAGGCAGAAATGCCCAAGGGTAAGTTCACCCCGCCTCTATCAGATTGGACTAACCTTCAGCACACCCGACATATCCTGACTGAAGGTGGAACACTTCGCATTTTTGCTATGGGTGATAGCATTGTAAATGATACCATGCGATCCGATTGGGTGGCTAAATTAGGTGAGTTTTATCCAAAAGCTGATATTCGAACTACTATTTATGTAAGGGGTGGAGGGGGTTGTCAGCACTACAAAGAGGAAAACCGTATTGCAAAGCACGTTATCCCACGCAAGCCTGATCTCGTGTTTATCGGCGGTATCAGCCAAAAAGATATAGATAGCATTCGTGAAGTTATTCACCAATTACGATCTGCTTTACCTGAAGTTGAGATTCTCCTAGCTAGTGGAACCTTTGGCACAGCAGACCCGAGATCACCAGAGGAACTTGCCCAAGCCCCTCATTCAGGAACCGGCGATTATGGTAAATCCCTCAAGAAACTTGCAACCGAAGAACGATGCGCTTACCTAGACATGACAACACCCTGGGCAGAATACATACGCTCAACAAATTTGCACCCTCATGTGTTTTACCGTGACCGAGTACATGCCAATGAGTATGGCGAACAGATACTATCAAAAATCCTGATGGCATTCTGGGGAAGTTCTAGTCAATAATCTTCACTTTAACAAAAGCATCTTACTGACAGTTCTAAAATTGCCAGCCTTAAAAACGCAAAAATATACGCCAGATGACGATTCCTGACTGTCATTGTCTTTTCCATCCCAGTAAGCTGAATCCTTATTACCGGTGTAACTACCCGCCGGTTTTAATCCAAGGTCAAGTGTGCGAATGAGTTTACCATCAGAACTGTAAATGCTTATGGTAACGTTCTCTGTCTTTTCTAATTCGTAAGGTATCCAAGTTCCTGGGTTAAATGGATTAGGATAGTTTTGATATAATGCAAAGCGATATTTTCCTCGATACTCACGCTCTACTTCTATAAATGCTGATTTCGATGAAGTACCAGCGTTTCCATTCATATCTATTCCACTGACTGTAAAGGTGCATCGTCCTGAATTCTCTGCTAAAAAATCAGCTTTATATATGCGATTTATGATTTGTACGAGATTTATCTGGGTGATAATACCTTCAATCTCAACTTTCAAGCTAGGTAGTGATTTAAGTTTTTCTGACGCTAACACGTACACGATAAGATGCTTATCATGCAATGACACTTGGATCGGTAAGATAATAAAAGATGGCGATATTACATCCTCATAATATCCTGTGTGAGATGGATCATGTTGAAATTGACTCCATTGGTATCCATTTTTGCCCGGACGACCAGGAAGCTCCCATACGTGCAATTGTCCGCCAGAGCCGTCATAATAACGACTTGTACCAACGATTAATTCCACACTACCATTTCCATCAATATCAGCAAGTGCAGGCGTTGAGTTGATTATATTCCCATCAACACCAAAAGGAAATTTAAGGTTAGCCTTTTTCCCGAATTTATCCAAAGCATACATCATTCCAATATATCCCTGATCAGTGCTTCCGCCTATAATAATTTCAGAACTTCCATCACCATTTATATCACAAAGCGAAGGGGATGAAGTCACTGTACCCGAAATTGGAATAGGAAAACCGCTCATAACAATACCATTGTTTTTGATAACGAATACCTTACCATCTCTTGTGCAGATGACAATTTCCAGAGACGAAGCATTACCGTCTATATCACCAAGTGCAGGTGACGAAATTATTGCGCCTTTAAGATTAACGGGAAAACCTGATATTTCACTACCATCTTGATGCCATACATTTACCATGCCTGCTGTATCAGCGACAACGATCTCGATCTCCCCATCACCATTTATATCACCAAGTGCAGGGGAAGAGGATATATTTCCATAAGCATATACAGGAAATCCATTGATTTTAGTGCCGTCACCTTTGAAAGCATAAACACTGCCATTAACAGAGCAAACAACAATCTCTTTTTTTGAGTCACCGTCAATATCTCCAATTGCGGCGGTTGAATAAATCGGGTCATTGATCGCAATTGGCCAGCTTTTCACTGAAGAACCATCGCTTTCAAAAGCATAGACTTTGCCATCAAGAGAGCCAACAACTATTTCCATTTTACCGTCGTCATCTATATCATCCACAGCAGGTGATGCTAAGATGTTTCCCTCTGCATTTTGAGGCCAACCAGAAACTATTCTACCGTTATAATGCCAAGCGTATATCATTCCCCCCGCCGCAACTATTATTTCTGCTTTACCATCACCATCTATATCACTTATAGCGGGTGACGAAACAGAACCTGCATCCATTGTAATTGGCCATCCAGACGCATAAACACCATCGTAACGGAGAAGAGCGACTCTCCCACTCCTTGTAGTAATAGCGATCTCCATTTTACCATCATTATCACCATCATATACTGCTGGTGAGGATTGTATATCGTGATCCATTCTTAATGGCCATCCGCTTTGGTAGCGCAGTTCAGACAAAGGGAAAAGTTCTGGAACAGCATAAAATTCATCTGATTTTGCACTCTCATTTCCTGATTTGTCAAACGCACTGACCGCAACGAAAATCCCAACGCCGTTAGTCAGTGATTCAATCCTGTAACTCGTCGCATTATACACTGTTACAAATTTATCGTATTTATTTGATGATAATCCGTAATAAACATGATAACCATCAATATCGTATTCAGTATTTCTCGACCATTTTACATCTAACGCAGTATTTATAGGCATTAAGGTTAAACCTTTAGGTCGTTCTGGTGGAGTTGTATTTGGTTCACCCGGCACTATAGTTGTCACGTAAGTTTTAGCACTTTCATTGCCTGATGAGTTATAAGCACTCAGTGAAAATGATATTGGTATACCGTTTGGCAAGTTATCAAGCTTATAGTTGGTTACATTACCAACATCAATACGGTTAGATTGTAGATATAATCCGTATCCCGTTACATTACTCTCCGGGTTAGCCGACCATTTGATAGTCACAGAATTATCTGATGGTATAGCTTCAATATTACGAGAAGTCGATGGTATATTCATTGCAGATAGAACATCTAGCTTGCCATATCCCCATGCCCTATCCCAACCAGACTGGCCCTGATCAGTAGCAGTAAAAGTAAGTCTATCTCTAACAGCCTGTATATCCATTTTAGGATTCTGCTGGAACATTAGTGCGATTGCTCCTGCAACGTGAGGTGATGACATACTCGTACCACGAAATGGGGCGTGTGCTTCATCACGATATATATATCTTGGGTTATTCCATGCGTCAGATGAAAAACCTGCCACTATCATCTCGCCCGGCGCAGATATTTCAGGTTTAAAATCACCGTTGAGCAAAGGTCCAAGACTTGAAAAAGCTGATATTTTATCAATATTCAGATTATCATTCCTGATCCTGTTTTCTGAGTCTATCCATTCCGATTTCGTAACGTAAGAACCTACGGATATTATTTTACCTGCACTTGATGGCGATATAATAGTTTTATAGCCATCACCTGCAATCAAGAAAGATTGGTTAGGTGTCGAAATTGAACCAGAGAATTTGCTTGTAAACAGTCCGTAATATGGTGTATAGGCATTAAAAGATGCTCCTGCTCCATCAAATTCTATGCCATAGATGTAGTCATCAATGGGTATGCTTGGGTCATTATTATTAGATATGTGAATGTAAATTTGATTAAAATTTGGGTATAAATCGTTTAACGCCAGAGATGAGGTATCAATAAATATCTCTGCCCCTTTGAGAGGACCTTGCACGACAGTGAATGTTAGAAAATTACTTTTTCCAACCCATCCTATACCTAGATCACCGAGATCACCGTTCAGATTTATCGGTAATAATAATCTTACTGAGATCGTATCTGATGGATCGTACCAGATTTGAATTGGCAAGAATTGCGCACCGATTAGAGGGCGAACAGCTACCCATGGATAATTATTTCCCTCTGATGGACGAAGTGACGTTACTCCTACATGTACAGATCTACCACCGTCATTACCTGCGGAAGCGGTTATAGCCCGTCCGGGTTTAGAAATTAGAAAATCTAATGCCTGATCTGAGAGTTCTGTACCATCATGAGGCCCCCATTGACTTCCGAAACTCATATTTAATACTACTGACTTATTTAATTCATCTGCTTTTTGAAAAATGTAAGTTGCGGCGTCAATAATATCCGCATCACTAAACGAAGTTTTCACTGCGATTATATCTGCTTCTGGGGCAACTCCTGTGAATCCATTTATATTTCTCTCGTCACCTGCGATGGTACTCGTGACGTGAGTTCCGTGACCATCCTCATCAATCTCACCACAGATTCCCGCATCTATATCATCTTTTGTCCATTCTGTGCCATAGTTGTATCCTTTGGGATATTTATCTGACATAAATATTGATTGATCCCATATATACAATATTCTTGACTTGCCATCTTTGCCTAAAAAAGATGGATGATTCCAGTCTATTCCAGTGTCTATAACCCCAATGATAACGCCTTTACCGGTATATGCCGGGGAGCTTGCCCATACTTGATCAGCACCTATCTCAGGTACGCTAACGTCCAAAGCCGGTTGCATCTCTCGGCTGATCTGAAGCTTTCGTGCTGATTGAATATATATAACGTTTGGAAGAGCTATAAGCTCATCAAGGGAACTCAAAGGAACATCAGCAGTGAGAATATTTCCTGTAATTGATCTGACTCTTGCACCTGTGGATTTTATTATCGTTGGATTACTGTTTACTTTGATTATTGTATTCAGAAGTGTTTCAGAAGTGGTTTGTAGTTGTACGTTTCGTGTTGGGGCAAGTTGGCTTATACTATTTTTAAGCAATGCTGATCTAAGCAGAGGATCAAGCTTTCGCAGATCGCTTTCTGAAGGAGTTTTTGCAGGAATAATGCTATATGAGAAGATCGAAAACAATAGCACTAATATGATTACATTAAATTTCGTCATGTTATTCAATTCTTTCGATACTTAGCTTATTCAGGGTTCTAACAACACCTTCACCAAGCTCTATGTTAGATTCTGTTTCTACCTGAGTACTTGAAAGCTGTATGTGGCTTGCATCCGCCTGAATCTGACCAAGTGTAGGCTCCATACTTATCCAGCGTCCAATGTAAACCTCGGGCCAGAAGTGATAATAAAACGCATCTTTATGATATACTATGCCTGTACATATACGTGACGGTATTCCCAATGCCCTTGCTAGACCTATGAAAAGGACAGTATGCTCACTGCAATCACCACTCAAGTCTTTGAGAGTTTGTTTTGCAGTTCCAAATCCAACCTTGTAGTTTTTGTCTTTCATGTTTTCATTGACCCATTTACAGATTTTTATGGACGCTTTCCACGAGTTTTCTTCGGAACCTGCTATTTCTTGAGCTTTGGCAATGATCTCTGGATCATCCGATTGCACGTATATACTTGGCGATAGGTATTTAGCAAACTCTTTACTGGTTATTGGACGACGGGTTGCATTGTTTTCATTAATGTCGTGTATTGTTACATCAACGGTTCCTTCACCAGTATCTTTACCAGAAGTCACTTTTTGGCGATCACTGTTAGCAAACGTCTTTAGGATATCGCCTTCTGGAATAGATACTTTCACCTTGAAATGCTCGATATTTGGTTTTGGACGTTCACCTTGTAATTCGATTTTTGTTTGAAGAATCAGATCAAGTTCCCCTGTATCACCGAGTGCCTCTACCATATCTACTTTATCAAAACTCATACCAAGACTTAACGTATCCATCTTGTAAATCTCACCATCGTCAGTTATCCATTCCCTTGAAGTGATACCACCCATAATATCCATTGTATAATCAACAACAAAAGTGTCCTTGATTTGTCCCTTATACGTTATTTTCTCTTTCTTTAATACGTTTACGCTGATGCCCACAATGTCGTATAGGTCAATACTAAAAGCTTTAACGCTGAATTTATTACCTACGTTTAGACCTTTTCTTATCGTTATTTCTTCTATGGCTTCAGCAAAAATGGTATCAGGGGGAAGTTTTTGTACCTTTTCGGTTGTTCTGCCTTCTAGTGTAGTCTTCATTTTAACAATGCCATTCAGTACCGTTCCTTCCACAACCTTTTCCTGACCTGTCTCATCAGACTTGGAGATGAAATACATAGGAGTAAGATCATCTCCAATGTAAAACAATTTTGTTTTATTCAGTTTTATAGACATTCCAAATCGTTTGATCTCATTAAATATTATCGAATCAACACGAAGGACGTCTTGACCATTGTATTTGTCACGATCTACTTTTGTATGCATATAACCAACTTTTACCCCTAGCATTGTTGCGTTCATCCAACTTTCGTAGGGGAGGTTTTTCATCCAAACAGATTTAAATTCCGATGAAAACGCATTTTGCTCATATATTGCCATAAGAATAAATAAAAAAATAAACCCGAATATAGCAGGAAGAAAATTCTTCATAAACATTCAAACCTTTCTATAAAATAAGCGACTTTACGAAATAGAACGCGGATAAACGCAGATCAGGCGGATTTGCGCGGATCGAAATAAATAATACGAGTTTTTCACTTATGCGATAAAAGGAATTAAACACAAAGACACTAAGTGCACAAAGAACTCTAAAATAGTAATGAGTAATGAGAGTAGAAAGTTGAACTCTCATCTCTCAACACTTGATTTCTTTGTGTTCTTAGTGACCTTTGTGTCTTTGTGTTTAATTCCTGAAAGTTGGATTTCGTTCCTCAATCCAACC
>Ga0247841_10002627_pt1 | contig 35405 bp, 34 predicted proteins | sample LaCruzMarch2015__2_FD_192410 | JGI IMG/M metagenome (GOLD analysis project Ga0247841, IMG submission 192410) | Freshwater microbial communities from meromictic Lake La Cruz, Castile-La Mancha, Spain - LaCruzMarch2015_18m | ecosystem: Environmental > Aquatic > Freshwater > Lake | place: Spain... | reverse complement strand
AACCGGGAAACAGGGCACAGGAACCACCTTTGGGCTTCATCGGAGGTATTCGGAATTTGAAGATCTATGAGCTGCCTAAGGCAGGACAACAAATTGTAACGAAAGTTACTGTTGAACACGAGATTTTTGATGCCACTGTGGTTCAAGGAAAAGTTTTCAGAGATGGATCAGTAATCGCGGAATGTGAATTGAAAATATTTATCATTGCAAACTCATAAATTTTAAGCTATGGCAACAAAATCACCTTACGATGAGAAAAAGGCCCAGGCAGAAAACCTGACTGAGTTGCTCTTCACCTACGAAAAGGATGGAAATTATGGCAAGCGGGTTGGTTATGACTATGTTCCGGATGGAGAAATGCTTTATTATGATGTATGGAAGATGTTCCGGGAACGAATTGAAGAGGCCAGGAAGGATGTCCTTGAAGGCAAGCGAAGTCCCGTTTGGTATCACATGGAAAAAAACCTGATCGATCTGGCCAATTTCGCCAAACTGGTTGAATTACCCTCCTGGCGTGTGAAAAGACATCTCAACCCGAAGGTTTTTTCCAAGCTTAAACCCTCAACAATTCAAAAATACGCTGAGGCATTAGATATTTCAATGGACGAATTCATAAACATTAAATAGCAGCAACCATGATCATCGATTTCAAACATTATCATAGCGGACATTGCGAAAGCGGAGCAACTTCGAATTTATTCCGTCATTATGGTCTGGAAATTAGTGAACCCATGGCTTTTGGCATTGGCGGAGGTCTGTTTTTTTGTTATTTGCCATTCATCAAAGCCCAGGAAGCACCCATGTTTGCGTTTCGGACTTTTGCCGGGAAAATATTTCGCCACGCGAGTGAACGTCTTGGCGCTGAAATAGTCATGATTAAAAAATTCAAAGATCAGGGTAAAGCCATGGAGGATCTTGACCGGAACATTGAAAATGGCATTCCTACCGGAGTCCAGGTAGGAACTTACCACCTGAAATACTTCCCTCCCGAATACCGTCTCCACTTCAATTTCCACAATGTTGTGGTGTTTGGCCGTGAAAACGGTATTTATCATGTCGGCGAACCGGTTCGTGAACACACACAGCAGATTCTCAGGGAGGATTTGCAAAAGGCCAGATTCGCCCGTGGAATGTTTGGCCCGCATGGAAAAATGTATTACATCCGCAGTGTTCCGGAAAATCCCAACATGGAAAAAGCCGTGTATTCCGGAATTCAGGAAACAGTGAAGAACATGCTGAAGAACCCAATGCCCTACATTGGCGTTAAAGGCATGCGAAAACTGGCCAAAGACATGAAAAAATGGCCGATAAAGTATCCTGAAGCAAAAGCCAGGTTTTACCTGATTCAATTCGTGCGTTCGGTAGAGGAATTTGGTACAGGAGGCGCTGCTTTCCGATACATCTATGGCGCTTTTTTAAAAGAGTCCTCAGGGTTGTTGAATAATTCGGTGTTGATGGAAGCCTCCCGCGAAATGGGCGAAACCGCTACCATCTGGAGAGATCTGACCTACCGGAGTTCCCGTTTCATTAAAAACAGGGAAGATTCAAAGGATGACTACGCTGTTCTCGCGGATATACTGAGAGATTGCGCCGATAAAGAGGAATCCCTGTTTAAAAAACTGGCACCATTGAAACCCTGAAGCCATTAGAACAATCGACTTATGAATCAAGAAAACAGTAAACCCATGGCGTCAGTCCCGCAAAATGCCGTACCCTGTGAATCCGATGTCACGCAAAATGACCTTCTCTATACCTATAACCGGGAGATGTTTTATTCTTTTGATAAGGAGAAGGGATATTCCCGGAAAATATCCTACCAATACGACGCTAACCAGACCATCATAAAGCAGAGTTGGGATGCCGCCGAAGAACGGCTGAACGCCATCAAACAAAAAGTTGTTGACGGAAAGCTTTCCCCGATAGCCTATTACATGGAGAAAAACCTGATGGAGATCCCGATGATGGCAGCCTATGTAGGTTTACGGAAATGGAAGGTCCGCCGCCACCTGAATCCGAAAAGATTTGTTAAGCTGAAACCGGATCAGTTGAAAAAATACGCGGATGTTTTTGAGATAACCGTTGATGAACTGAAAAATATTCCATTGAATAAATAACCTAAAATTTAGACACCCCAAAAATGATCAAACTCGAATTTGAACACCGCCAGGCTGGGCATTGTGAAAGCGGCGTTACTTCAAACCTGCTGAATTACCATAAGTACCAGATCAGTGAACCGATGGTTTTCGGAATTGGAGCAGGACTGTTTTTCAGTTACCTTCCCTTTCTCAAAATGCAACATGCGCCTACAACCTCTTTCAGGGTTTGGCCAGGGATGGTTTTTGACAGAGCAACCAAAGAATTGGGAGTAAAGACTCAGATTCATCGTTTCAACAATCCCAAAGATTCCATGACCATGCTCGACAACACACTGGAAAAAGGTTTTCCTGTCGGACTTCAGGTAGGCACCTTTCATCTCCCTTTTTTCCCTCCGGAATATCGCATGCACTACAACATGCATAATATGGTTGTTTATGGGAAAGAGAACGGACATTACCTCATCTCCGATACACTCATGGAGTTTCCCGTGACCATCACCTACGAAGACCTGATGCGCGTCAGGTTCGCCAAAGGCGCTTTTGCCCCCCAGGGCAGGATGTATTATCCGGTTTTTGTTCCACGGGAAATCGATCTGAAACCAGCCATTATCAAAGGTATCAGGAAAACAGCCAACAATATGGTGGGCATTCCCTTTCCACTTATCGGAACCAAAGGCATCCGCTATCTTTCTCGACGGATGAGAACCTGGCGCAAACGACTGGGAGAAGAAAAAGCCTCCTATTATCTCGGACAGGTATTGCGCATGGAAGAAGAGGTTGGAACTGCAGGCGCTGGTTTCCGCTTTATTTACGGGGCTTTTCTCCAGGAAGCCGCGGATGTGTTGAAACAGGATTGGATCAGGGATATTTCGATCGAAATGGGTGAAAATGCCAACAAATGGCGCGAGTTCTCTTACCTGGGATCAAGGAATTGTAAAAAACGGGCGAAACCAGATCAATCGTATGATTTTCTGGCAGATATGCTTCTCGATTGCGCTGACCGGGAGGAGAAGATTTTCAAAAAACTGGCAATAATCAAATAAATTATCTACTTTCGCCCCATGTATGGTTCATAGTCATTTTTTTAAATATGTTACCTATGGAAGAAAATCCAAACCCAGTTTATAAAGATCAACGGTACGGGAAATCACGGGAACTCTTGTATTCGTACGATGACAAAGGTCAGTATGGTAGAACAGTGGGATTTCATGGGGAAACCGATCGGGTAATCCTTCAGCAGGCCTGGGATCTTTTTAACGATCGAATTGAAGAAGCCCGGCAAAAGGTGCTTGCAGGTAAAGTAAGTCCGATTGTTTATTACATGGAGAAAAGCCTGGCCGACCCGATGAACCTGTCGATGATGGCAGGGATATCTCTCTGGAGGGTTAAATGGCATTTCAAACCGGGTGTATTTAAACGACTGAGCGAACAAACCCTGAAAAAATACGCGGATGCCTTTAACATCAGTGTTGACCAGTTAAAGAATGTGAAATAATCGAAAATGAGCATGGAAACAAAGATAATGCTTGACTACACACACCGTCAGGCCGGACATTGCGAAAGCGGAGCCACATCTAACCTTTTAAATTTTTATGGGGTAGAAATGTCAGAGCCGATGGCTTTCGGCATTGGAAATGGTTTGTTTTTCAGTTATATTCCATTTCTTAAAATTCAGTTTGCCCCAATGATCTCCTTCCGCAATCTTCCCAATACTGTATTTCACCGTTCCATGAAATATCTTGGGATTGATTCTACGGTCATAAAGAGCTTTAAAGATCCGAAAGAGGCCATGCTTGCACTGGACAGGAATCTTGAAAAGGGCATCCCTACAGGCATGCAGGTGGGTGTTTTTAACCTCACTTTTTTCCCTCCCGAATATCGTATGCATTATAACATGCACAACCTGGTTTGTTTTGGGAAAGAGGGGAACATCTACCATATCAGCGATACGGTTTTAGAGGATTCTCAGACGCTCACTTACGAGGATCTGGTCAGGGTAAGATATGCAAAGGGAGCCTTTGCCCCGAAAGGGAAAATGTACTGGATCAACAGCATTAAAAAGGATCTTGATTTTAAAAGCGCCATTTCCATGGGCATCAAGAAAACCGTGTACGAGATGATCAAAATTCCATTCCCCTTGATCGGTGTTAAAGGATTGCGCTGGATGGCCAGTGACCTGAAGAAATGGCCCAGAAAACATGGAAATGAAAAGGCCTCTTTTTACCTGGGTCAGATTTTACGCATGGCTGAAGATTTCGGAACTGGCGGCGCTGGTTTCCGCTATATCTATGGCGCATTCCTGAAAGAGGCCGGAGAACGACTGAACAATGAGGAATTGCTGATCACTTCGGATATGATGGGGAAAACAGCCAATAAATGGAGAGAGTTTACCTATATTGGAGCGCGTAACTGCAAACGCCGCTCCCAACCCGAGGAAGATTTTGGCATGCTGGGTAGCATGTTGCTCGAAATTGCCGACAGTGAAGAGAAAGTTTACAAGAAACTGGATAAAATCAAACTATAAATGCCCGATAGTCCCATCATCCAAATCCGGGATTTAACGAAAGTATATAAAGGAGCTGAAGAGCCTGCCATCAAAGGATTATCGCTGGATATCTTCAGGCATGAGATCTTTGGATTGCTGGGACCAAACGGCGCCGGGAAAACAACGACCATTTCGATTCTTTGTGGCCTTTTTAAACCTACCATGGGTCACGTGACCATTGATGGGTTGGATATTCATGCCGATATCAAAGAGATCAAACAGATCATCGGCGTCGTTCCACAGGATATCGCCCTCTATCCCACTCTTACTGCCCGGGAGAACCTCACTTTCTTTGGCAACATGTACGGCCTCCATGGGAAACCCCTCCGTGAAAAGATAAACCATTTTCTATCCGAATTCGGGCTTGAAAAACATTCCGGAAAACTGATCGCCAAATATTCGGGAGGAATGAAACGCCGGGTAAACCTCATTGCCGGGCTGCTGCATGACCCGAAGGTCATATTTCTGGATGAACCTACGGTGGGAATCGATGTGCAATCGCGGGTGGAAATCCTGAACTACCTGAAAAAAATCAACCAGGAAGGTACCACCATCATTTATACCTCCCATTACATGGAGGAGGCTGAAAATCTTTGTACCAGGGTGGCCATCATTGATCAGGGAAGCATCATCTCCCTCGGCAATCCGAAAGGACTGGTAGCAGAGCATCCGGAATTTAAAAACCTGGAAAGTATTTTTATTCATCTTACCGGAAAAGAAATGAGGGATTGGACATGAGGAAATATTTTGCCGCGCTCCGAAAAGAATGGTTGCTTCTTATCCGCGATAAAGCCGGGCTTGCTTTGCTTTTTATCATGCCCCTGGTACTGATTGTTATCTCTTCCCTCATGCAGGAATTCGGGTGGAGTTCAGTAACAAAGGACCCTATGATTCCGATCCTTTTCGTGGATAATGATATGGACAGTCTTGGAATCAACATCAAAAAAGGATTTATCAGTTCTCAATCCTTTGATGTCATTGAAAAAATAAACAATATCCCCGTTACAGAAGCCACTGCAAAAGCTGCTGTTGCCCGTGGCGACTATCTCATTGCCATCGTGGTTCCCAAGGGAACCACAAAGACTATCCGGTCAAATGTTCGTGTGATGGTGGCAAAAACACTGGCCGGATTTGGGATGTTCGATCCTGCTTTATTGGATAATATTAAATTGAAAGATACCGTCAATGTTACGGTGTATTTCGATCCAACCGTAAAAAGAGCCTTTAAAAATGCCTTGATCAGTTCGATCAAAGCCAATAACTATAAAGTGGAAACGGAAATGATCTTCCGTAGTTTCAACCAGGAACTTTCCATACAAATGCCCGCCTATCAGCCACCCAACGTGAGTTATCACGAGGTTCTCCAGTTCAGAGAGGAATATCCGTCTTTCCGCAAAAGGGAACTGATCCCAAATACTGTCCAGCACAATGTTCCTGCCTGGACTATTTTTGCCATGTTTTTCATTGTGATACCATTCACCCAGAGTCTCATCAGGGAGCGAGAAGAGGGTAGCCTTTTCAGGTTGGGAACCATGCCTGTCCCTTACATGAACCTGGTGATGGCAAAAGTTGGGATGTACCTGTTCGTTTGCCTGCTCCAAACAGTATTCATGCTTCTTGGCGGGATGCTCCTTCTTCCTGTTTTCGGGTTGCCAATGCTTGACCTGGGGAGTGATTTCATCGCGCTGGTATTGATGACCCTGATGGTGGCCATGGCAGCGGTAGGTTATGGTCTCATGGTTGGAACCATCTCCAAAACCCACCAACAGGCAGCTGCATTCGGTTCAATCTCAGTCATCATCCTTTCCGCCATGGGAGGTTTGTGGGTCCCTATTTACCTGATGCCGCCATTCATGAAGACCGTTTCTCAGTTAAGTCCCATGAACTGGGCCATCAGCGGTTATTACAACATCTTCCTGAGGGGAGGGAGCATAGTAAACATACTCCCGGAAGTATTCCGGCTGTTTATCTTCTTCCTCATGACCATCCTTGTTTCTTCGATCTACCGCAAAATAAAAAGCCCCTTTAACGCCTGACCATGGAATTGATCGACCGGAAAGAAGTTGTTGTGCGGTTCTCGGAGGTGGATTCCATGAGGATCGTGTGGCATGGCAACTACCTGAAGTATTTCGAGGATGGAAGAGAATCATTCGGCTTGAAATACAGCCTGGGTTACCTGGATGTTTATAAGCATAACGTCATGATCCCGATCGTGAAGATCAATTGCGATTATAAAAGACCTCTTGAATACGGTGACACAGCCATTGTCGAAACACGTTACATCCTTACCGATGCAGCAAAGATCGTATTTGAGTATAAGATTTTCCGCAAATCCGATCTGGAGATTTCTGCAACCGGAAACTCAACTCAGGTGTTCTTAACTCCTTCAGGCGAATTGCTGTTAACCTCTCCGGAATTTTATACCGGCTGGAAAAAAAGATGGAATCTGATTTAATTTCTTGCGCATGAAGCCTGTATATGTAGTTGCTGATAACATCATCTCCTCCCTTGGATTTTCAACAGCCGACAACATCCAATCGATACGTGAAAACAAAATCGGCATCCAACCCGTTTCAAATACAACCCTGAATGCTTCTGAATTGCCATTGTCATTGATCAATCCGGATGAGGTTTCCAACCGGTTTCAAATGGTTTTGGAATATCATCTGAAAAAAATACCTGCCGGATTTTTCACCCGGATGGAAAAACTATTCATTCTTTCCATTCATGACGCCCTTTCCAAATCACCCCTGAACGCGAAAGACAAACGGATTATTTTGGTGATCTCTTCGACCAAAGGGAACATTGACCTGCTGGAAAGCCGACACCTTACCGCCTACAGCCATAAACGGCTTTATCTTTGGGAGATGGCCAGGATCATCCGGGAGTTTTTTGGCTTTACCAATCCCCCTGTCATTATCTCCAATGCCTGTATTTCCGGCCTCCTCGCCATCTTAACGGCTACGCGGTTTATTCAATCCGGACGTTTTGACCATGCCGTTGTGGCCGGTGGAGATATTGTATCGGAGTTCGTGATCTCAGGTTTCCAATCGTTTCAGGCTTTGAGCCCTTCTCCCTGCAAACCTTTCGATCTGAGCCGGAACGGATTATCCCTTGGAGAAGCGGGAGGAACAGTCATTTTATCAAGCTTCCCGGGAAATTCCGGTGAACCATCAATTTTTATCGCCGGTGCATCCACCAGCAACGATGCCAATCATATTTCAGGTCCCTCAAAAACCGGAGAAGAATTGAGCATGGCCATCGATAAAGCAATGAAGCAAGCTTTGGTCATCCCGGATGAAATGAATTATATCTCTGCCCATGGAACCGCCACTCCTTACAACGATGAAATGGAATCCAAGGCCATTGGCCTCAGTGGTCTGGCAGATGTTCCGGTGAACAGTTTCAAAGGTTATTGGGGACATACCCTGGGCGCCGCCGGATTGATCGAATCCGTGGCAGCAATTCACTCACTGCGCCAGAATGAGCTGTTTCGTTCGGCGGGATTTGAAACGCCAGGTACCCCTGTTCCGATAAACGTTATTTCCAAAAACCAGCATTCATCCCTCACTACCTGTCTGAAAACAGCTTCCGGATTTGGCGGATGCAATGCTGCAATCATCTATCGAAAAGGATAATATGGAATTATCTATCACCGGATATTGTTTTATTTCAGAAGAGAAAGTCATTGTAAATGATCGTCTGATCTTTTTTCAGGAAAATTTTGCTAATTTTGCAGACTTTATTAAAGCGGTCTATAAACAGGAGCAGATCAATTATCCCAAGTTTTACAAAATGGATTCCATGGGTAAACTTGGTTTTTTGGCATCTGAGCTGGTATTAAAGACGAAAACACTGGATGGATACCCGAATGATTTGGTGGGAGTGGTTCTTGCCAACTCCAGTTCAAGCCTGGATACGGATTTGATTCACAACGATACCATTAAGAATCGTTCAAACTATTTCCCCAGTCCTTCTGTTTTTGTCTATACCTTGCCCAATATTGTTATCGGCGAGGTTTGTATCAGGCATAAATTAAAGGGTGAAAATGCCTTTTTGATCTCGGAAACATTTGATGGTGAGCTACTCTGTGATTATGTGACCGAATTGTTTTTAAATGCAAGGGTGGAAGCCTGCTTGTGTGGATGGAGCGAAATACAGGGAAATAATTATACTGCCCTTGTGATGCTGGTAGAAAAATTTCATGGTTTGACTGAAGGTTCATCATTTAATCCCCTCCCCTTTCAAACCGGATCAATGAATAGAATAATTGAACGTAACTGATAAATAGGAAAATGGAAGAATTAATCAATAAATTGAAGAAAGAGGTCGTCGAACAGCTTAACCTGGAAGATATTTCGGTAGACAGTATTGATCCCGATGCCCCCCTGTTCGGAGAAGGTCTTGGGCTGGATTCTATCGATGCTCTTGAATTGATCGTTTTACTTGAAAAGAACTACGGTATAAAGATTGAAGATCCCAAAGACGGTAAAAAGATATTCTATTCCATCAGGACCATGGCAGAATACATTACCGAGCATAAAAAGTAATTCGGATGCGGATTTTCGTTACCGGCTTTGGACTTATTTCCTGCCTTGGTAAAAACATTTCGGAAAATTTAAATTCATTGTTGAGGTCTCAATCTGGAATTGGAAAAATCCATCAGATTGAAACCCTTCTGAAAGACGAATTCCCGGTCGGAGAAGTTCATTTTACCCTCGAAGAATTATTTAAGTTGGCGGGTTTACCCTTCGAGGAAGGATATTCACGTAACGCATTGATGGGAATCATTGCTGCCCGGGAGGCTTTCTCTCATGCCCGTATGGATGTCAATTCCAAGCTCAGGACAGGACTGATATCGGCCACCACCGTCGGAGGTATGGATCGCTGCGAGTTATATTATGCCGATTTTTTGCAGAACGATTCCCGGAATGCCTATATCGATACCTACGACTGTGCCGACAGTACCGAAAAAATTGCCCGTCTTCTCGGTATTCATGACTTCATTACAACCATCAGTACTGCCTGTTCTTCCGCAGCCAACGCGATTATGCTTGGGGCAAGGATGATCAAGGCTGACCGGCTCGATCGTGTCCTCGCGGGAGGTACCGAAGCCCTGACAAAATTTCATTTGAACGGGTTTAATGCCTTGAAAATTCTCGATAAAGAACCCTGCAAACCGTTTGATGAACATCGTGCCGGGATCACTCTTGGTGAAGGCGCTGCATACCTGGTACTTGAATCTGAAACATCCGTTAGAAAAACAAGGAATCCTGTTCTTTGCGAATTGGTTGGATGGGGAAATGCCTGCGAAGCCTTTCATCAAACCGCCTCCTCACCGGATGGTATCGGGGCTTACCTGGCCATGAAAAAGGCCCTTGAAATGAGCGGCCTGTCTCCAAACGATATCGATTATATCAACGCGCACGGTACCGGCACTGATAACAACGACCTGTCGGAAGGAAAAGCCATTGAAAGACTTTTTGGTAATCGTATTCCCAGGGTCAGTTCAACGAAACCTTTCACCGGGCATACCACGAGCGCTGCAGGCTCTACTGAGGCCATTTTATCCATCTTGTGTTTGCAACACCAGGTTATTTGGCCGAATCTCAACTTTCAAACCCCCATGAAGGATCTGAATTTTATTCCGGTTAAGAAACTTTTGCAAAATATTCCTGTCAGCGCGGTGATGTCAAATTCATTTGGTTTCGGAGGGAATGATACTTCGTTAATTTTCAGAAGGACGCAAGACATGGGTGATGAAGGATTGAATGCAGAATAGAAACAAGGATCAATCTTTATGAATTAATCATATTTTCAAATCAGCAAATGGCATACATCAATGGCATCGGTCTTATATCCCCGCAGAAAACTGCCGGAACCAGGGTTTTCCTTGAGGAGATCATGGAATATACCTCCGACTACCTGAAATGTATTGACCCCGTTTATAAAGACTATATCGACCCGATCGTGTCGCGACGCATGAGCCGGTTGATCAAGATGGGAATTGCTTCTGCCAGAATCTGCCTTCAGGATGCCGGATGCGTGATACCGGACGCCATCATTACCGGAACCGGACTAGGGAGTGTTGAGGATACGGAAAAAATTTTAGGAGATATTGCCCGTGAGGAGAAATTCCTTAATCCTACCCCCTTCATCCAGTCCACGTATAACACGATCAGTTCGCAGATCGCCATTATCCTGAAATGTCACGGGTATAATTCCACTTATGTACATCGCACATTCTCCTTTGAAAGCAGTTTGATAGATGCACTTTTACAGATCGAGGATAAGATGGCTGAGAACATCCTTACCGGTGGAATTGACGAGATGACCATGAACCATTTACAGATTACCCGTCGGGCAGGACATTGGAAACGCGAACCCGTTCATAACCTTTCAATTCTGGAGACTCAGACACAAGGGGCGCTTGCAGGCGAAGGATCGGCCTACTTTTTACTGAGTTCCCATCAAACTTCATCTACTTATGCAAACCTTAAAGATGCCATAAACATCTTTTTACCCCCGGAAATTCCATCACCGGCATTAAGGGATTACCTTTCCTGTTTTCTCCAACGCAACGAATTATCGGTCATGGACATTGATCTGGTTTTATTGGGAATGAACGGCGATTCAAGATACGATCATTTCTATACCGATTTTGCAACCAACCTCTTACCGGGAAAGCCACAGGGCTACTATAAGCATCTTTGCGGCGAGTACCATACGGCAACCGGTTTTGGTCTCTATGTTGCTGCCTCCATGATCAAATCAAAGACCTATCCGGAAATCATTCACCTGAATTCAATACAACCCGGAAGATTGAAAAATATCCTGATTTACAACCAATATGACAACCTCAATCACTCCCTCCTGCTGGTGCAGGGATAACTGCCTGAATTGAGCTCCTGATATTGATTTCCACGCTTTTATGTCACCATTTTCTCAATTGGAATTTTTCAACTAATTTTGCCTCCTGCCAATCCGTTTGAACCGATGTCAAAAAGGGTCTTTATTACTGGTTATGGAATTATTTGTGCCATCGGCAACAATGTTGAAGAAACCCTTGCATCCCTCATGTCAGAACAAACAGGTATTGGTAATATCACCCTGTTCCCAACCATTCACCAGGGGAAATTACCCATGGCAGAGGTCAAGAAGAGCTCTGAGCAATTACTGGAGATCCTCGGATTGTCTGAAAAATGTAAATTCACACGCACTGCTCTGCTGGGAATGATGGCTGCAAAGGAGGCGCTTGTGTCGGCAAAGATCCATGAGATGTCTTCCCATCGTACAGGATTGATTTCTGCCACTACTGTCGGCGGGATGGACCGCAGTGAAAACTTCTATCCCGAATTTCTTTCCAACCCCGGCAAAGGCAGGTTAATCGACATCGTTCATCACGATTGTGCAGATTCAACCGAATGCATCGCCGACTGCACTGGAATCCGTGATTTTGTTACCACCATCAGCACCGCTTGCAGCTCCTCTGCAAATGCCATCATGCATGGGGCTCAACTGATTAAGGCAGGGATGCTCGACAGGGTCGTTTGCGGTGGCACCGATTCAGTTACCCGGTTTACCCTCAATGGTTTTAATACCCTCATGATTCTCGATAAGAATGGGTGCCGGCCTTTTGATGAAAACCGCGCCGGTTTAACCATTGGCGAAGGGGCTGCCTTTCTGGTCATGGAATCCGAAGAGACGATGCAGAAAGAGGGAAAAATACCGCTTGCCGAGCTTATTGGATATGGAAATGCCAACGATGCATACCATCAAACAGCCTCCTCTCCCGAAGGTACTGGCGCTTCTATGGCCATGCAGAAGGCACTTGACCTGAGCGGCCTTCCATCATCTGCAATCGATTACATCAATGTTCATGGAACAGGTACACAAAACAACGACCTTTCAGAAGGCATTGCCATGGAAAAAGTCTTCGGAGATCGTGTCCCGTTTTTCAGTTCAACCAAAGCCTTCACCGGGCATACCCTTGGCGCTGCCGGAGCCATCGAAGCCATCATTTCCATCCTTTCCATTCGTCACCGTTGTATCTTCCCCAACCTGAACTGGTCAACCCCCATGAAAGAACTGAAGATATCACCGGTATCAAAACTTATGAAAGAGGCAAATATCAACACTGTTCTATCCAATTCGTTCGGTTTTGGCGGTAATAACTCCACGCTGATTTTCTCAAAAGCATAAAAACAAGGCCAATAAAACGGCCAGGTTATAAAATACTTTCACCAATGTCCCAAATCTGATGATCTTCAACCCAACATACATTAACGGCCTGGGTAACATATCTCCACAGGAAACATCCGATAATTCCCGTTTTCTTGAAGAGATCGTTTCCGTTACCTCCAGCCAGCTTAAATGCCAGGAACCCAATTACAAGGATTATGTGAGTGGGGATACGGTACGGCGCATGAGCAGGATCATCAAGCTGGGCATCTCATCGGCAAAGATCTGCTTAAAGGATGCGGAATGCAGTATGCCCGATGCCATCATTACAGGAACAGGGTTGGGTTGCATGGAAGATACCGAGAAATTCCTGGCAACCATGATCCGGAACAAAGAAGAATTACTCACCCCAACATCCTTTATTCAGTCTACCCACAATACCGTAAGCGGACAGATCGCGCTCCTGTTGAAATGTCATAACCATAACTTCACCTATTGCCACAGGGGCTTTTCATTTGAGTCATCCCTTCTTGACGCACTATTGCAAATTCAACTCGAACCATCAAAACAGATTCTGGTCGGTGGTCTCGATGAACTCACCGCGAATTCCTACCTGCTCACATACCGGCTGGGACATTGGAAGCGTAAGCCCATCAATACCCTTGACCTGATCAACAATCGTTTACCGGGTAGCATTGCTGGGGAAGGATCAGCTTTTTTCCTTCTTTCAGGTGAAAAATCGGAAAAATCATATGCCCGGCTTCATGGTATTCGTACCATACTGAATCCAACGGGAACGCGGGAATTGCATGAGAAAGCATCTGATCTCCTTGCCAACCATGGGCTTCAACTGGCCGACCTTGACCTGGTATTACTCGGGCTCAACGGTGATCCGAAATTTGACAGACCCTATCAGGAATTCTTGAAAAATTTCCCAGTTCCGGTCAATACCGGATATTTCAAACACCTTTGCGGAGAATATCACACTGCTTCTGCATTTGCCTGTTGGCTTTCAGCCATGATCCTGAAGTTCCAAAAGGTTCCGGAGGTAATAAAACACCGGACGATGCATGACAAACCACTGAAAAATATTTTGGTTTATAACCATTATCGAAACCTGAACCATACATTCATGCTATTCAGCCGACCATGAGATGGATTAATTTCCGGACCACGACATTTCTATTTTTCCTTCTGTTGCTACTTCTCAACCTGGTCAGCCTTTTCTTTTGCCCGTGTTACGACTGTGCGGTTAATTCATTCTGTACGAATCACCTTTGGTATTATGGGATGTTGGTAGCGGTATACCTTGTTATTCCAGTAGTATTATCGTTCTTTCCCTGCTCGCTTTTCCATCATTCCAAAGTCACCTGCAGGATTAATACCGATAAAAAATTGCTCAGCATTACCTTTGATGATGGCCCTGATCCATTGCACACCTCTGCCATTCTCGATATCCTTCAACGTCAAAATATTAAGGCCACTTTCTTTGTCATTGGCAAACATGTTGCGGGTAATGAGCATTTATTGCTCCGCGCGATCCGGGAAGGTCATGAGATCGGGAACCATTCCTTCTCCCACTCAAAGTTCTGGGATTTCATGCCTGCATATCACATCCGCGAGGATATTCATCAGGCGGAGGAACTTGTCCACCAGGTTACCGGCATCAGAACCCGCCTGTTCAGGCCACCTTATGGCGTGATCAACCCCATGGTGCACAATGCCATCCGGAAGACAGAATACAAAGTAATTGCCTGGAGTCTCAGGTCTTTTGACACCATGGTAAGGGATGAACAAAAGTTATTGAAGCGAATTTCCTCTGGCATCAAACCTGGAAGCATAATCCTGCTTCACGATACTCAAGCCGTCACAGTAAAAATACTGGAACCCCTCATCAAACAGCTTAAAATGGATGGATATTGTTTTGCCACGCTGGAAGAAACCATTAAAATCAAACCTTATGCATAAAGTTTTACTGGGAATTCTGTTCTTGCTGACCTTGGCCCCTCTGCCGGTAAGGTCGCAGATACGCCTGCTTTCGCCCAAAGAGTCGGAAACTTTTAAGCTCAAAGTAGCCGAGGCAACAAAAAAGACAGCTACCATTGAAAGCGATTTTATCCAGGAAAAGGAGCTTAGTATGCTTTCCGAAAAAATTCAGTCCAAAGGAAAATTTTATTTTAAGAAAGATAAGATGTTGCGCTGGGAATATACCGATCCATTCCCCTACCTCATCATCATCCGTAACGATCAATTGTTTGTCAAGGATGACATGCGGGAAAACCGGATCAATATCAATGCAAATAAGGTTTTCAGGGAGATCAACAACATTCTTATCGGCGCCATTCAGGGAACGCTTCTCAACGATACAAAAAACTTTCAATCCAGTTTTGGAGATGCCAATAACCAGTTTGTTGTGACCCAGGTCCCGCTATCTCCCCGACTGAGTGAAACCCTGAGTGAAATTGTTCTTTACTTCAACAAAACGGATTTCATGGTCGAAAAACTCATCCTGAGAGAATCGTCGGGTGATTATACAAGGATCGAATTTCGTGGAAAAAAGATGAATACCCCAATCCCGGATGAGAAATTTATTATTCCTTAGCCTGATCATCATCTTCCTGTCGGGATGTGCTGCTGCCAGAACAGGCAATATTTCGAAAACGGATCCCGCTTCTTTTTCCCAATCAGGGCGGCAATCACCTTTCCTCTCCGGTTTTGAGAAATCCATGTTCCGTACCTCCATTGATATCCATCATGTTAGGCTTTCCGGGATCACAGTGATCAAAAAGACTTCCGACACCTCCATCCGTGTGATCATGAGCAGCGAAATCGGATTGACCTTTTTTGATTTGGAGTATCGAAGTGGGAAATTTATTCCACACTACCTGTTCGGCCCTCTGAAAAAACCATCCCTCGTGAAAGTCCTGGATGGGAGTTTCCGGGCGCTCTTCTTTTCTCAGGTCAACCCGAAAGAAGCTTTACCTTTCATGGATAACCAATCCGGCACCATAAAGTTTTCCTTTCCTGCCAAAAGGTTTTTCATGACTGTATCCCCCATGAGCCCTTAACCCGGGTACTTTTTTCGCTTTCCTTTAGATTTCGTATTTTTACGCACTATTTAAGCATAGGGAATGCTGCCATGTTGTTAAATAATTTCTTTTCCATCCGGTCGGTTCAGCGCGACGATACAGTCAATCTGAAGAATAATCCTGTAACACGTTACAGGGTTGATATTCACCTTGATGTTTCGCATTCGATTTTTCAAGGTCATTTTCCGGGAAATCCAGTCGTACCTGGCGTTTGCCAGATCCATATGATTACCGAAACCCTTTCGGAGATACTGGGGAACCGGCTTTTTCTCACCTGGGCAGATAATGTCAAATTTCTTTCCATGATTAACCCTGTGGAAAACCCGGATATTTATCTTGAATTGATTCTCCTCCAAAATATTGAAGAGAATGTGACCGCATCTCTCGGGTTTCAGGATAAAATATTTTTAAAGTTTAAAGGAATCTTTAAAACATCGTTGAACGTTGCTGAATCCAATGCAAATTAATGGAGAAGCTTGATAAGATCAGCTGGGAAATCAGAAATGACATTGGGATAATCACACTGGATAATCCTCCTGAAAATTACCTGGTACAGCCTGAATTTGTTCCTCTGGAGGTTATCCGCAAGTGGACATCGTACGATTATCTCAAGGGTATTATAATTTGTGGGACGGGTAAACATTTTTCCGGAGGCGGAAGACTGGATCACCTGTTTACGATGATTAAAACCAGGGAGGATTTATTTCAGAAGATGGAACGTGGCAAAGCCGTGTTGGATTATGTCGAAAATTTGAATATTCCTGTCGTTGCAGCCATTCACGGGATATGTTTTGGCGGGGGTCTTGAGATTGCGTTATCCTGCCATATCCGTATCTGCTCCGAGAATGCATTGTTTGCCTTCCCCGAAATCAATCATGGCGTCATGCCGGGATTGGGTGGCACTGTTCGCTTAGGTGAAATGACAGGTTTTCCGAAATCGCTGGCAATGATCATGAGCGGGGATATGATCAACGCTGAGGATGCGTTGGAGATGAAGCTGGTTGATTACATCCAGTCCAAGGTAAAACTGTTTGATTTCTCGTTTAACCTTCTTCAAAAAATGACCCGCGACCGGCCAATCAGTGTGATTCACGCAGTGATGCAGGCTTTGAGAAATGCCCGAAATTTACCTGCTGCAGAGGCCATGAAAGAGGAAACCCGACTCTTTTGCGAACTTGCGCTGGAGGAAGCAAAACGCAGAACCAATCATCCGACTGATTAATATGCTAAAATCCGGAAATTCTTGATCGTACCAACCCATCATACGTTACAGTTGAAAATCGTTGACGAAGTTGGTCAGTTGATTCTCAATCAACCTCCTTCGAATAAAATGTCTCTTGATTTCTTCAAAGAGCTTGATGATGTTGTTGATTTCATAACCCGTACCCCTGAAATCCGTGCCCTGGTAATCAACGGGAAAGGAAGGCATTATTCCTCCGGGGCTGAACTTTCCTCACTGCTGAATGAAATCCGGATAAAATCAACCACCGATCACCAGGAAAATCTTATGGAAGCACCTCTCTTTCTGGCCACAAACTACCGGACATTCCTGGGGCTTGAGAAGATGGAAATTCCTGTCGTTTCAGCCATACGTGGCGTTTGTTTAGGCTCGGCCCTCGAATTGGCACTTTTCAGCCATTTTCGTTTTTGTGGTGAAGATGCTGTATTTGGATTGCCGGAATCTTCTTTTAACCTGATGCCAGGATTGGGTGGCATCAGTAAACTGGCCAGCCTGGCAGGGAAGGCAAAAACCATTGAACTTGTGTTGAAAGGAAAAACCTTCACTGCAGAAGATGCCATAAGATTAAACATCGTGGATAGAATTCTTCCCCGGCGGGAAGTGGTTCAACGAAGTCTGGTTTTTGCAAAAACACTCATCGCCGATTACCGCGTGGGGAAAAAAACACTTTACCTGAAAAACTATTTTTCGTCATGAACAATATTTCATCAGAACAGGTTCCCTCCCCACACATAAGGCTGACAGGAAGTGGTTTCTACCTCCCGGGAAATCCGATACCCGCAACTGAGGTAGACCTATACCTGGGCGAATTGACAAAGGCGCCCGAAAAGATCCGCAAATGGATGGTACACGTGCAGGAACTGATGAAGGAGATGCTTGAGGTGGAGTTTTATCATTTCGCCCTGGATCCAAAGACCAGGATGTTTACCGAAGATAATGTCACCATGTCGGTTAAGGCGGCTAAAGCCGCCATCTCTGATGCCGGGCTCCACCCTGAAGAAATTGAACTGATCGTGTACGGAAGCGCTCACCAGCACCAGATGCCCACAGCATCGGTGAGAATACAGGAAGCCCTTGGGATTGAACAATGTGCCGAGATATCCATCCATGCCAATTGCACCTCGGCCTACAAGGCACTCCTCGTTGCTTCCGATTTGATACGAATCGGACGTTATAAAAATGCCCTTGTTCTTTCCTCAAATATGTCATCCTCCGAACTAGTCGCCGAATATTACAATCAGCCACTGGTGAAAAAAGAGGAACTTTTTCTTCGCTATTTTCTGTCGGATGGCGCTTCAGCGCTGGTACTTCAGGGAGAACCTGTAAAAATGAAGGGGTTATATGTCGACTACGTGTACATGGAATCCATCGGAGGAATGAAACCATCAGCCATGGGCAACAAACGACCCGCCTACTGGATGAACCCCCGTGAAGAATTTGAAAAAGGTTACCATCACCTTGCACAGCTTTTTCAGGAGCAACTTCGTGAAAACTTTCATGAAACTGAAGGGTCTGTCTTCCTCAAAGGACTGAAACGGATGCTGGCAAAGAAACCCGTCAACATGAGCCGATTGAAATACTTCCAGATTAACTTTCCCTCCAAACACATCTCTGAATTGATCATGGACGAATGCCATGAACTTGGTATTTCCCGTCAAACCCTGTATTCAAAAATGTCGACCATGGGATATATCGGCCCTCCGATGGCCTTCCTTTGCCTCGATAAGATCAGGAAAGAAGAAAACCTGCAGGATGGCGATATCATCCTGAGCTTTGTCACCGAAGTAAGCAAGTTCATGCAGGCTGGATACATACTTGAATTCAACATGTAACTATAAAAATTGAAAAAATATTCCCTATACCTGATCAGTCCGCGTCAGCGATACCTGAATTATCCCGCACAATCTGAGCTGGCAAAGATATTTGGAAAGCGCCGGTTCATGATCCCCCTTGCGCTTCCCACCATCGCCTCGCTGACTCCGGATCACTACGACATCCATATTTACGACGAAGAGATCGAAGATATTCCTGAACACGGCAAACCAGATATTGTCGGTATTACTACGCTGGGCGCAACCAGCAAACGGGCATTTGAACTTGGCGACCATTATCAATCACAGGGCGTTAAGGTAGTTTATGGCGGGCCATATGCATCCTTTTCCGTGGATGAGGCATTGAAGCATGGCGATAGCGTGGTGGTTGGAGAAGCCGAAGAAAAATGGGAGAAATGCCTAGAAGATTTCGAGAATGGGCATATGAAACCGGTTTACGAAGCCCGGAACCAGGTTGCTTTCCGTATCCAGAAACCTCCCCGATGGGACCTGGTTAACCTTAAACGGATTTTTCAGGTGGCTGTCCAGGTTTCAAGGGGGTGCCCGTTCAATTGTGATTTCTGCCTGGTCTCAAAAAATTTTGGCCAGAAGATGCGTTACCGCGATATAGAAAATGTGGTGGAAGAGATAAAAAACGCCCCATCCAAGTATTTTTTTTTCGTGGACGATAACCTTACCATCAATAAGGGTTATGCCCGTGACCTCATGAAGGCCATCAAACCATTGGGCATCTCATGGGGCTGCATGTGCAGCCTCGATGTGGCCAAGGATGATGAATTGTTACATTTGATGGCGGAAGCCGGTTGTTTCAATATTCTCGTTGGATTTGAGTCCCTGAATCCCGGAAGTCTTGACGAAAGCCACAAATACCATAATAAAGGAGGAAGGGTTTACGAAGAGGCCATCCGCAAAATCCATGCTGCCGGCATTCACATCAATGCCAGCTTTGTCGTAGGTTTTGACAACGATAAACTCGATGCGTTCGATCGGATATATGATTTTACCCTCCTCCATAACCTGCCCAATGTCAACCTGCATCTGCTGTATGCCCCTCCGGGAACCGAATTCCATCGAAAATTCAAAGAAGAGGGCCGGCTTCCTGATTGCGATCCCGATCTCAGGGTCGGTCACTTCCCTACCCTGCATTACATGAATTTTTCGCAGATTCAACTTTTTGACAAATACATGCAAACCATCGGGCGACTCTATACCTTCGAAACGATCAGGAAAAAAGCGGAAAAGTTATTCAGCAATGGAAATTTTACCCGGCCGGGAGGTGAAATCTCAGTCTGGCTTAAGGTTCGCCTTTCATGGGTGACTGTCAAGGAATTCTTTTTTACAAGCGACTCCGAACGCCGGAAACTCTTTTTCTTCATCGTTGATAAAATCAGGAAAAAGCAACTGGCCATCGACAAAGGAATGGCATTTCTTCTTTCCATGCTGGGTTACCATCGCCATATACAGTTCCATAAACGAAACATGGAATCGTACCGAAAAGTTATAATGAAGCAGGATACAGGTCCATGGAAAAAAGAGCATCTTACCTAAATAAGGTCATTATATGAATATCCGGAAAGTTGGCATTATCGGCGAAGGTAAAATGGGTACAGGCATTTTCAATTACCTGCTCGATTATGGATTCACAATTTACTGGATTGGTAGTCAGGAAGCCGATACAGCGAAAATGGAGAAGAGTTTCAGGAAAAAAATTGACCGCGCACGGGAGAACGGAATTCTCGATGAAACCTCCCATCAGAGGCTTATTGCAGAAACATACATATCGGGCGATCTCAACGACTTAATGACCTGCGACCTGGTAATTGAAGCAATTCCCGAAGTACTGGATCTTAAAAGATCTCTTTTCCTGAAATTGAACGCTTTGGTTTTGCCATCCTGCATACTCGCCTCAAACTCTTCCTCCATCAACCCTTCCAACATGCTTCCCTCACCCTCACGGAATACAACTTTTGTCGGGTTACATTTTTTTTATCCTGTTCCACTGAAGAACATCGTTGAACTGGTGGTCACCGATCTCACCTCTGATGCGACCATACTGACCCTTCAGCAATTTCTTGAAGAAATCCGGAAACGATACCTGTTGCTGAACGAGAAAAATTCTTTCCTACTGAACAAATTATTCCTCGATTTTCAGAATGAGGCATTTCGCATCGTGAATGACGGACATATCTCGATGGAAATGATGGATAACCTTGTCAGGGTTCATTTTTTTCCCATTGGCGTCTTTGAATTCTTCGACAACGTTGGAAACGATACCATGCTTGAAGCTATTGTAAACTACACGAAAGATTATCCTCATAAGGATTATTATTTCCCCTTGATCCACCGGCTTGAATCCATGGTCAAGGAAGGTAAACTGGGATTGAAAAGCCGGTCGGGATTTTATGATTATTCGGTACCTAAATCAGAGGCATCGTCTTCTGATTTCCCGGCATCGGTCATCGAACATCTGAGGTTTTCCTATATCACGTCAGCAAAGCGGTTTACGGCACAATCCCATCTGCCCATTGACGACATGAATTTTGCCATCAAGGAATATTTCGGAATTGAAAAAGGACCGTTCGAATAAAACCCGGTTGACTTCATTTCTTTTACTATTTTTGTCATAGACAAATACCCAGAACCATATGAAAAAAAAGATCTTCCTTGTATCCGCTATATGCAGTTTGTTTCTTCTCACGGCATATTTGTTCCATTCACAACCTGCAACGGGAATGAATCACGCGGCCATTCGATTGAACATTCAAGCCATCCCGGATTCTGTTTACATAGTATTCGAAAGAGCCTGTATGGATTGTCATTCGGATGCATCCGGTGGTTTTGCCAAATCAAAGGTGAATTTCAGTAAAGGCAAATGGAATTCCTACTCAAAGGAGAAGCAAGCAGATAAAGCAAAGGACATCTGCAAAGTGATGAAAAACGGCTCCATGCCGAAAAAAAGTTGGATAAAAAGTAACCCCAACGGTGTGCCGACACCAAAGGAGATTAACAGGATCTGCAAATGGTCGGATGATCTGCAAAAATAGCATTCAGAAATGACGAGAAGGGTGGTGATTAGCGGGATGAGCATGATTTCATCCCTTGGCTTGGATATTCAAACAAATTGGGAGAACCTGGTTGCCGGAAAGAGTGGTGTAAAAAAAATTCATCTTTTTGATGCCTCTCATAATGGCACACAGATTGCCGCAGAAGTTCCTCCCGAATTCGAAGAGTTCTCCAGAAATTATATAAAAAAACGGGCAGCCAGCCAGATGACCCGTGTTACCCGGATGTGCGTAGTTGCCGCTAAAACAGCCGTTGCCAATTCGGGAATCGATTTCGCACAACTCGACAGGTCGCGTTGCGGTGTGATCATGGGGGTAGTCAATACCGGGAACTCGAGTGTTGAAAAGGATACCAGTACTCAAAATACTGTTTTCAAAACCATGACGAATTCCATGCCGGCATGGATATCTTTGGAATACCAGCTTACCGGACCGAATTTTGCTGTGAATACGGCATGTGCATCTTCCGCTTATGCCATCGCGCTGGGATATGAGATGATCCGGAATAACCAGGCCGATGTAATGATCGTTGGAGGCGCCGATTCCATCATCAATTTTGAAGAGATTCAGGGTTTTAATGCCCTTTATGCCCTATCCGTTGCCAATGATCCTCCTGAAAAGGCAAGCAAGCCTTTTTCAAGAGACAGGGATGGATTTGTCATTGGAGAGGGATCTGGTGTATTGATTCTGGAAGCAGAGGAATTGGCAAACTCGCGCAATGCTTCTGTATATGCAGAAATTGCCGGTTATGCCCTCACCAGTGAAGCCTATAACATCATGGCTCCGATGAAAGATGGAGAAGGAATGGCATTTACCATGGAAAAAGCCCTGTCAAATGCCGGTGTTGCCAAGGAAGAGATTGACTACATCAATGCCCACGGAACCTCAACTGAATTGAACGACAGGTATGAAACCATGGCCATCAAAAGGGTTTTTGGCGATCGGGCTTACCGCATCCCTGTTTCTTCATCCAAATCGATGATCGGACATACCATCGGCGCTGCAGGAGCCATTGAAGGGATCATCACAGCATTGAGCATAACCCATGGAATGGTAACCCCAACCATAAACTATGATCAACCCGATCCTGACCTCGATCTTGACTATGTCGCCAATACCGCACGAAAGAAAGATATCCGGGTGGCATTGTCAAACTCTTTTGGATTCGGGGGGCACAATGCAACCCTCGTGTTTAAAAAATACATGAATGGGTTTTCTTGAAAATTTTTACTTTTGCAAAAACGATAAATCATGGCCAGAATAACTGAAAATACGAGGAAGGAAGTCAAGGAGATAATCTATGTTTTTTTTGCCGATGAGTGTGAAGTAGATAAATCTCAGATCAACGACAATACCAATATCATTAAAGATCTGGATGGAGATTCGTTGATGTTTCTTGAACTGATTGAAGTTTTCAAAAAGAAATATAACCTTGATATTGAATTAAAAACCATTGGTAAATATGCCGTCAAGCATCCTGTGCAAACCATCGGTCAATTGGTCGATATGCAGATGCTGATCATCGAACACGAAAATCGCCTTCTGGAATTGGATAAATGATTGCCTTCATTTTTCCTGCTTTTACCCACGACTATAAAAACCATCCCGGTTCGGAACTTCCTGGATTCCACGATTCTTTTAATTCCTTGCTAAACAAGGCATCCATTGAATTTGAACCCCGGGTTAAGCATTTTAATTTCCAGGACAATACTTTCCTCGACGACGAGCTGTTGTCCCAGTATATCACCTACATATACAGTTGTGCATCTGCAGAAGCACTGAGAAAAACGAGCGTTATTCCTGATATTGCTGCAGGATACAGCATGGGAATTTACGCTGCATTGGCAGATGCAGGTTCGATCTCGTTTATTGACGGACTCCGGCTTATTGAACAGGCATTCCTCTCCATTGCAACCAAAACCAGTGGAACGCGTTTTGCCATGGGAACGGTCATTGGCCTTGATCTTCATGACCTTCTTAAAATCATTCATGCTGCCGGAAACAGTCTTGAGATTACAAATCAGAACAGCACCCACTCTTTCGTCCTTTCAGGAATTTGCAAAGAAATTGAGATAGCATTGGCATTGGCATCGGAAGAGGGAGCTTTGCATACCAAGCTATTGAAGGTCACCGTTCCATACCACTCCCGCTTTCTTGAAGAGGCCGCATACGCTTTTCTGGCTTTCGTCAAGGAAATTCCAATCGAACCTGCTTCAACCCACCTGATCTCCCTCATAGACCAGCAATGGTTCAGTTCTCCCGGAGAAATTGTCTGGGAACTCACCCGAAACCTTTACTTTCATTTGAATTGGTATAAAACCCAACAATATTTGCTTGGAATCGGGATTAAAAGCTTCATCGAATGCGGTCCATCAAAAGGATTGGTGAAAAATGCGAAATTTATTGAAGGGAATTATACGTTTTCGTCACTGGATTCCCTTGTGGTCTAAATCTTTCCTTCTTCTCTCCATTGTTTGCGTATCCTCAGCAATGTCCTGAACATGGGCTCAGTCAATTGATGGGTTAAACGGAATTGCAGTGCTTCATCCAGCATCCCGGGAGGCGGAGTGGTTTCCATTGCCGACAGGCAATTGTGCCGAACCATTGAAGCCTCCACAATGAATGAATCAAGGCGCTTTTTCTCGAGTTTGTCAGAAAAATAATATACCGATGGAGTAAGAATGGATTGACACTCCATGATTTTACCCTCCTGCATTGCAATACGATACAACGGAGTATTGGGATATATCCTCAATCCCGCCGTCATGAATACCATGTCCTCCGGGTTGATATAATCATCAATAAAATCAAGAGTTTCCTGAAAGGTTTTTGCATCTTCTCCGGGTCCTCCAAAAAGGAAAAACCACATGGTAGGCAAATTGAACTTTTGGATAAGATTGGCCATCTGCTGCACCTCCTTCAGATCGAAACCCTTGGCCAGATTCCTGATCATTGTTGGAGAAGCGCTATCGGGAGTGGCATCAATTTGTGTAAAACCAGCCTCGATCATGAGCTCAAAAAGTTCTTCAGACGAATGCCTGGGATTGATCCCCATGGTTCGTAAACGGACATTCATCCTGCGTTTGATAATTTCCCTGCAAATCTCTTCAGCATGGCCTTTGGGATCGTTGAAGGTAGAATCGACAAATTCAAAAGTGATCGGCCCCAGCCGGTGATGCGCCTGTTCAATTTCATCAACAACCTCAACAGGATTCCGTTTCCTGAAAACCTGACCCTCAATGACCGGGTAAGTACAATAGATGCATCCATGGGCGCATCCCCGTTTGGTCTGAATGGGATACACCCCCTTTCTGAGGTAAGGTTGATAATCGATTCGGCGGTCAATTTCAGCGAAATTCAATGAAATTGCGGTCGGATGAATGGGACTGATCCCAAACTGAACAGTTGAACTTCCCGCTTGCAGGATATTTGGCATGTCATTCACCTTTTTACCCTCCGCAAGACGTTGAAGCAGCCTGGGAAAAATCAGTTCCGCATCCCCCACCACACCAAAATCTGCCTCACAAAGCTCCATCAACTCCACGGGGAACATGCTGAAACCGCTTCCTCCAAGAATTATGGGAACCCGGGTATGTTGTTTCACCCGGAGAATGAACTTTTTCAGGATGTCATCGACGTAAAACAGCGCCTTGTCCATGACAATGTCATCAATATTCCGGATGCTGAACCCAACAAAATCAGGATTAAACTGATCCACAACAGCAAGCAGGTTCTTCCCTTCATCAAAAACGCCATCATATACCTGCACCATAAACCCAGGTTCCAGCGATGCCGCCAGTAAGCAAAGTCCAAGCGGAGGGACAGGATAGGGAGCCTTCTCCATGTTGGTATTCACCAGCAATACCCTTTTTCTGCATTCCCCTTCCATTATATTTGAAATTCTGATGGTATTCCCATTATCAATTATCAATTGTCAATTGTCTTTTAAATAACGTCATTCCCCTTCTTGATCAGCCACAATGCTCCTACCTTACGGTGAAATTCATCCATCTGCAGGGAGGTCTGCATTACGGCATTGAAAAAGTTATATTTCCTGTAATCATGATCGATGATCCTGTCCCTTACCTGCCTGAAATAGAACGTCCCAGGCATCGGGGTCAGTACCGTGTACCCTGCATACACTACACGGTTTTGATCGGAATAGGCGGCCAGTGCCTCAAAATCTGCTTCACAGTAATCGGTTGGGATAACATAATTGCCACGAACCATGATACCGTTCTCTTCAAAAACCCTTACGGCATCCTGGTTATATCTGGCTGGTGATTCCTTACGATACTGTTTTAATTCCTCTTCCCTGAATGATTCGAATCCACAGATTACTACTTTGAGGCCGCCACGTGCCAGCCGTTTGATGATATCCGGCCGTTTCGCTGCCACATCAGCCCGGATATCCATGATGAAAGTCTTCTTTATCCCCTCCCGTTCTAACCGGTCAAACAAATTCATCACAAATGGCTCATCCACCACGGTATTTGCATCTGCAAACCGTACGATAGGGTACTCCTCGATGGATTTAAGCTCAGCGACCAAACTCTCCACCGTTCGCTGGTAATACCTGCCCCTGAATTGTGTCCAGATAGAGCAAAATGTACATTTATATGGACATCCCAGCGACGAATATACATAGGTACTAGGAAATGGGCTGCTTCCAACTTTATAGGTTTCAATCCACCGTCTCAAATGAGATCGGTCCGGAAATAAATAATCAGCATTTACCGGATCCCGGAAACGCGGTGTCCCTTTTGTTTTCTTCAATCCCAATTCGGAATTCAGGTACAAACCGGGAATGGAATCCAGCGATAGTCCCTTTTCCTTTGCAATAATCAGATCTCTGAATATGTGGGGACATTGACCAGGAATGACTACATCAACCGCGGAATCTGTGAAATCAAGGGGCAGGAGTGTAGCATGCAATCCTCCGGCAACGGTAAGTATCTCAGGGTTGATTGATTTTACAACATGCAGAATTTCAATCGCGTAAGGAAACTCTGAAGTGATCACCGTAACCCCGACAACATCAGGCTGGTGTCTTTCCACCAGTTGTTTGACCAAAATGGGCAACGCCGGAGTCTCAGTGCTCAGATCGTATTCTCCCTTCATATCAAAAACGGTTACATCATGATCCTTGACTCCTGCCGCAACGGTCAATAGCCCCACCGGCGGACCAATCAGTTTTTTATGAATGAATGGCCGTGCCTCCTCTGGCGCAAATTTAAGGATACTGTTTTCCGGAGACCTGGGAGTGTTGATCAGTAAAATCTTCATGCATCAAAAATACTTAAATTCCTGTTTGAGAACCTTTGCCCGAACAACGCGGATTTTTGCTACTTTTGCTGCAATCTGTTTTTCACCAATCTTTCTTGGGAAATGAAGGATATCCAACAAATCCGGCAAAAGTTCATCGACCTCAGGTGTTGCGTTATCATTCCTTCATATAACAATGGGAAGACCCTGAAACAGGTTATTCATGGAGTATTGGTGTATACCCATAACCTGATCATTGTCAACGACGGTTCAACAGACCAAACCGCAGATATACTGAAGCAATTTCCCGATCTGACCATCCTGACTCATCCGGAAAATTCAGGGAAAGGCACTGCTCTCCGCAACGGGTTCAAAACCGCGATTGATCAGGGATTCCGTTATGCCATTACCATTGATTCCGATGGACAGCATTTTCCCGGCGACCTCCCGGGATTTCTTGATAAAGTTGAGGAATATCCCGATTCCGTTGTCGTGGGCGAACGAAATATGGAACAGCCAGGGATCCCGGGAACCAGCAATTTTGGTCATAATTTCTCGATCTTCTGGTTCAAGGTTGAAACGGGTTTAAAAATCCCGGATGTCCAATCTGGTTACCGGCTTTATCCGCTTGAAAAGATCACGGATATTCACCATTTCTATTCCAGGAAGTTTGAATTTGAGGTAGAAATCCTCGTACGGCTTGCCTGGCGTCACGTAAAAATTGAGTCTGTCCCTGTTGAGGTATATTATCCTCCAAAAGAGGAAAGGGTTTCTCATTTCCGCAAATTCAGGGATTTTACCCGGGTAAGCATCATGAACAGTGTACTGGTCATCATGGCCATATTTTGGGTGAGACCGGCAGCCCTTGCCCGGGAACTTAGAAAAAAATCGCTGAAAGAAATTTTCCGGGAATATGTAATCAATAGCCATGATACGAACAGTAAACTGGCTGCTTCAGTGGCATTGGGCATCTTTATGGGCGTAATGCCCATTTGGGGATGGCAGATGCTGGCCGCATTTGGAATGGCTCACCTGCTGAAGCTGAATAAATTTGTAACTGTTGCCGCTTCAAATATCAGTGTTCCTCCTCTCCTTCCGCTGATCCTGTTTTTAAGTTATATCACCGGGGGCTGGATACTGGGCATCCATCAAAACACGGTTAAATATACCGGAGGGATGAATTTAACCTGGCTGGAATCCAACCTTCTGCAATACTTGATCGGAAGTCTGGTTTTTGGCATTGCGCTGGCCTTCTCGCTTGGTTTTCTTACCTTCATTTCGCTGACTATCTTCAGAAAAAAAAGAGTCTCTGAGCACAAAAAACAAACCTCCGGGGAAATCGTGTAATTCATCAGCATCGGATATGTCCTATTTATTTATTGAACTATATCGTTTTTTCCAAAAGAAGAAGATTCTCTTTTTTATCTTCCTTTTCTCCGTATCTGTTCTGATCCTGTTCCTTGCATCAAGAATCACGCTGGAAGAAGACATCTCCGGAACCATGAGGGGAAACGGCAACCGGCAACTTTCAGATTTTGTTCTCCGGAATTTTAAATTCAATGATAAGCTGATCATAAATATAAGCCTGGCCGACACAACCGCTTCTCAGCAACCGGATTCACTTATCGCGTTTGCCCAGGCGCTGGTTGATTCGCTGAATGGCCAGCTTGATGGATCCTTTGTCCATCGCATTGCATTTCAATCCTCCGATTCTGCGATGATTTCCGTGTTGGATATCCTGAATAACCATCTCCCAGTTTTCCTTGAGGATCAGGATTATCAAAAAATGGATAGCCTTATTCAACCTGCATCCATACAAAATGCAATGGAGACCAATTTTAAAATATTGATCTCGCCAGCAAGCATGGTGCTGAAAACAAAAATCATGAAGGATCCGTTGGGAATTTCCAACCTGGCCATTGAAAAACTCAAATCGCTTCAGGTTGGAGATAATTTCCGGCTCTTCAACGGTTGCATTTTTTCCAGGGATCTTCGACACCTTCTGGTGTTCATCTCATCCTCCAACCCGGTCAACGAAACCTCAAAAAATTCATTTCTGATCGAAACCATCGACCATTCGATCCAGATCATTACCACGAATTTATTTCCATCCATACGGGCTGAATATTTCGGAGCTGTTGCCATGGCTGTCTCGAATGCAACACAGTTAAAAAAGGACATTGTCCTGACCTTAAGCCTGGCCATGGTCATGATACTCATCCTGATCGGATGGTATTTCCGTAGTCCTCGGATTGCCCTGATGAGCTTACTCCCGGCGCTTTTCGGAGGAGCATTTGCATTGGCTGTTCTATATCTCGTCAAGGGCACTGTCTCAGCCATTGCTTTGGGAATTGGATCAGTTTTGCTCGGACTGATCGTCGATTATGCGCTTTATTTAATCACTAATTTCAGGAAGAAAGGGAATATTGAAGGATCACTCAAAGAGATGACCCTGACGATTCTTCTATGTTGCCTTACCTCCGCCGGTGCTTTTCTTTGCCTGATCTTTCTGAATTCATCTGTTTTGCATGACCTGGGCTGGTTTGCTGCCCTTAGCCTCGTTGGCGCTGCATTGTTTACTTTGCTGATTCTGCCTCATTTTCTATCTGCGCGTATCGATCCCGCGAATGTGAAAAGTAGTCAGAACTGGGTCGATAAAATCACCTCTCCTTCATTTGAAAAAAAGCCCTGGCTGATCCTTATCCTTCTTCTCCTTACGATCATCTGTCTTTTCTTCTTTACAAAGGTCGGTTTCGAAAATGATATGTCCTCCCTGAATTTTATGAATCCCCGTCTGAAAAAGGCAGAAACAAACCTGGATCTCATCAGCAACCTGAAATTGAAAAACATTTATGTGGTCTCAACCGGTCAAACCCTTGATAGTGCTTTGCAAAATCAGGAACATATGCTGAACGGATTGAAGCCGATGTTTCAATCGCAGGTCATTCCGAAAATTTCATCAGCTGCTCCCCTGCTTATCTCCGATTCTCTTCAGAAACTTCGGATCCGGAAATGGGATGCCTTTTGGACTCCGGAAAAGAAACAGCAGGTCGCAATCAACCTGAAACAGATCGGAAAAAAGTATGGGTTCCGGGACGAAGCCTTTTTGCCGTTTCTTTCCTCTCTGGAAAACGCCTGCAAACCAATTCATTATACGGATGCTTTGTTGGCTTCAAATCCGTTGATCGCCGATTGGGTAAACATCAAACCCAAGCTGGCAATGATAACGACCATCCTTGGAGTAAAAACTGAAAATAAAGCGCTGGTCTATGAAGCCTTGAAACCTAATCTGGAATATGTGGCCTTTGATAAACAAAGTCTTACCGACCGCTTTGTAGAAAATGTCAGATTCGATTTCGACCTTCTTGTCAAACTCTCCATGATCTTTGTCACCATCCTGCTGGTTTTCTCCTTTGGCAGGATTGAACTTGGATTGAACACTGCTATGCCCATGTTCATAAGCTGGCTGATCACACTTGGATTCATGGGACTCATGGGCATTAAATTCAACATTTTTAACATCATTATCTCCTCTTTCATTTTTGGCCTGGGGGTGGATTACAGCATCCTGATGATGCGTGGAATGCAATTTACCTTTACATACGGTTCAAAAGATATTTCCTCCTATAAAGTTTCCATCTTCCTCTCCTCCGCAACAACACTTTTAGGCGTTGGTGTATTGTTTTTTGCCCGTCATCCCGCGCTTCATTCCATCGCGTTGATTTCCATTGTTGGCATTATCTCAGTCGTCGCTACCTCCTTCGTTTTCCTGCCTATGACAACCCGCTGGATGTTACTGAATCGTCTGGAGAAGAATAAATTTCCTTTGACGGTAAGAATCTTAATCAAAACATTTACAACCTGGGGCAATATCGTGTTGGTAGCCATCCTGATGGTGATTGTAGGCGGATGTATAAATATCTTCATGCCAATCAGGAGAAAAAAGAAAGAATATCTTTTCCATCTCATATTTAGTAATCTTTGTAAAGCTTATATTTTCGCAACCTTTCCTTTTTCCCGGAAAATTTTCAATCCCCATCAGGAAGATTTTTCCAAACCGGCAGTAATCATCAGCAATCATCAATCTCTTATAGAAACACCTGCATTTTTAAGGTTATATCCAAAAATTATCATTCTGACCACCTCCTGGGTATACAAATCTCCACTTTTTGGACCGATTGCCCGCCTTGCCAGTTTTTTTAATATAGACAATGGCATTGATAGCATTCTCGACAAAATCAAAGAGAAGGTCGATGACGGGTACTCCATTCTGATTTTCCCGGAAGCACATCGTTCCAAAGATCAAAAAATTGGGCGCTTCCACCGTGGCGCTTTTTACCTGGCCGAAAAGCTGCAGATGGACATCCTACCCATGCTGGTATTCGGATCCGGCGATTTCCTGGCCAGGGGCGATTTCTGGGGAAAACCAAATGTTCTTTACATGCACATACTCGAACGGGTCGAATGGAACAACAGGTCGTTTGGTGATTCCTATTCGGAAAGGGCTCGCACATTTCGTCAATACTATATACAACAATTTAAACAACTCAGGTCGGAGGAAGGAACAACGCAGTATTACCGCAGAAATCTGTTGCTGAACTACATTTTCAAAGGTCCGGTACTCGAATGGTACCTGCGTGTAAAGCTCAGGCTTGAGAATAATTATCAGTTTTACTGTGAGGCTCTCCCACGCATGGGCAGGATAATGGACCTTGGCTGTGGATACGGATTTATCTCCCATATGCTGGCAATGACCTCCGAAGACCGCCAGATTACCGGTGTCGATTACGATTGTGAGAAGATCGAAATAGCCAGGAACGGATTTCTCCAGAACGAACAACTCCGGTTTATCTGTGCAGATGTTACCGAATTTCAACTTACTGCCCAGGATGGATTCCTGTTGAGCGATGTACTTCATTATCTGATTCCGGAAAAACAGGAACAATTGCTGAGAAATTGCCTGAATAACCTGAATCCGGGAGGAATGGTATTGATCAGGGATGCCAATGCAGAACTAAAAAACAGACAGAAACGCTCCTACCTGACAGAATTCATCTCTACCCGCATTGGTTTTAATAAAACACGTGATTCAAGTTATAATCTGTACTTTACTTCGCCTGAAAAAATTAATTCAGTGGCGTCCGAATACAAGGCCACCATGGAAATCTTCGACATGAAAAAAGTGACTTCAAATAATTTCTTTATCATCAGAAAACCATTGACCGATTCTGGATTACCATCTTACCACGCACATGAATAAGTACGATGTGATCATCATCGGAAGTGGTCTGGGCAGCTTGGTTTGCGCCAACATCCTAAGTCGGGAAGGGTTTCATGTTTGTGTTCTGGAAAAACACGCGCAGGCTGGCGGTTGTCTTCAAAACTTTTCCCGTCATAATCACTCCTTCGATACTGGAGTCCACTACCTTGGTGGCATGCTCCCCGGGCAACCACTCTATAATTATTGGAATTATCTTGGAATTCTTCCGGGCATTAAACTTCACCGCCTCGATGCAGATGGATTTGATATAATTGCTTTCGATAAAGGAGAATTTCCTCTTGCTCAGGGATTCGAACATTTTTCGGAGCAATTGCTACCTTATTTCCCAAAAGGGAAAGATGCATTAACAAACTATATTCAGCATCTTCTCGCGATCAGTACAGCCTTTCCCCTTTATAACCTTGAGATTCCCGAGACTTATTCAAGGGAAGATCTGTTTCGTTCACGAAGCGCGTGCCAATTCCTCACTAATCTGACAACCGGAATCCGGAATCCGGAATCCGGAATTCAGCTTTCCTCCGTTCTGGCCGGAAATAATTTCCTGTATGCCGGTGATCGCGACTCCACTCCGCTTCATCATCTTGCACTTACAAATCATGTGTTCATCTCAAGTGCATGGCAATTGGCCGGTGGGAGTAATCAATTGACATTGGCACTGGGTAAAAACATCGAAAAAAATGGAGGATCCCTGCTTCTTCGGAATGAGGTTTCCTCGATCCATCATGCAAATGACCGGTTTACTATCCGTACCAAAGCAGGTGAGGTGTTTTTTTCATCCATCGTGATTTCGGGCATACACCCTGCAAATACTTACCGGATGATGGATACTTCTCTGGTCAGGCCAATGACCCGAAATCGCATTTTCGCCCTTCCTAATACAGGTGCAGCGTTTTCTCTCTTTCTTTGCCTGAAAAAAGACGCCATCCCTTACCAGAACTACAATTACCACTTTTTCAAAAATTTTAATGTCTGGTCAACCTCCTCATCCGGTGCGGAGTGGCCATTAAGATACATGCTCTATACCCCGTTCCCGCCCAATGGTGGCATTTTCGCCGAAACCATGATCGTGATGACCTATCTTGATTTTTCCATGTTTAAAAGATGGGAAAATACAACAGTCGGAAGAAGAGGCCAGGAATACCTGGAAACAAAGCATCTCCTCGAAAACAAATTGCTTGACGTGGTCGAACAAAAATATCCATGTCTTCGGCAGAATATTACCTACATGGAAAGTGCCACTCCCCTTACCTGGAGAGATTACACAGGCACGCCCGAAGGGTCAATGTATGGCATTCGGAAAGATTTCAGTGATTCCGTCAGAACAACAATATTGCCCCGGACGAAAATTCCAAACTTTTATTTTACAGGACAAAATATAAATTTGCACGGCCTTTTGGGCGTAACCATTGGTGCCGTTACGACATGTGGGGAAATCCTTGGATTGGAAAACCTGCTAAATAAGATCCGGAATGCCCGTTAATCATAAAAAAATACTCAGAAGAACTGCGTTCACCATCGGAGCAGTAACCATTATCCTGACCGGTCTTTGGATGCTTTTTCAATGGAAAACTGAGGTCAGACCTCCCTCTCCGGATGATTGGTCATGCTTGAAACTGCAAGTCAACACTACTGTCCCGGGCATCCGCTCCATTGGAAAGAATTGGCTTAAAAAAAGTAAAACTGGTCTGTGGGAAATGTATGTGGAGGGAAAACCCTTCGATCGCGGGGTCATTAACGGAAAATTATCCGGAGAACTGATCTATATCCAGGAAAAGGCATTTGTTGATCGCATCCGGGAAATGATTCCATCGCAATCCTACCTTAAATTCCTGAAATATTTCATCTACTGGTTTAACCGGAACCTGGATCAATACATGCCGGAGGAATATAAACTGGAGATTTTTGGCATTTCATTTTCAGCCAGCGATGAATTTTCTTTCATCGGATCAAATTACCAGCGAATGTTGAATTATCACTCTGCACACGATGTTGGTCATGCTTTGCAGGAGTTAAGCCTCGTCGGGTGTTCCTCCTTTGGAGCCTGGGGATCGATGACACCCGACAGTTCCCTTGTCATTGGAAGAAATTTCGATTTTTATGCAGGCGATGACTTCGCTGAAAACAAATTGATCTGCTTTGAAAAACCCGATAGTGGATATCCATTTATGATGGTGACCTGGGCTGGTATGATCGGCACTGTTTCCGGGATGAATGATCAGGGACTTACAGTGACCATCAATGCAGCAAAATCGGATATCCCCTACTCAGCCCGGACCCCGATCTCCATTGTTGCACGGGAAATTCTTCAGTATGCCGGAACCATCAGCGAAGCTTACGCCATTGCCTGCAAACGTGAAACATTTGTATCTGAATCCTTGCTAATTGGCTCTGCAAAAGACAATAAAGCTGCCATAATTGAAAAAAAACCCTTCCGGCTGACCCTCGTTAACCCCACGGGAGATATGATTCTCTGCACCAACCATTTTCAATCCGAAACCTTTGGATTGGAGCAGCAGAATGTCGAAAACAAACGTGATCATGCTTCAGGATACCGCTACATGCGGCTCTCGCAACTGGTCAGCGAACAATCACCCCTCTCTCCGGAAAAAGTCGCGGTAATTCTCCGGGATCAAATGGGATTAAATAGAAAACAAATCGGGATGGGAAATGAAAAAGCGATGAACCAACTGATCGCACATCATTCCCTTATTTTTCAACCAAAACAACGACTGGTATGGGTTTCTACCGGTCCATGGCAACTTGGGCCATATGTATGTTATGACCTACGTAAAATTTTTCGTAATTTTGCCGTTC
>Ga0247841_10002626_pt1 | contig 35407 bp, 43 predicted proteins | sample LaCruzMarch2015__2_FD_192410 | JGI IMG/M metagenome (GOLD analysis project Ga0247841, IMG submission 192410) | Freshwater microbial communities from meromictic Lake La Cruz, Castile-La Mancha, Spain - LaCruzMarch2015_18m | ecosystem: Environmental > Aquatic > Freshwater > Lake | place: Spain... | reverse complement strand
AGTTCGAGGAACTCAAGCGACGGCTGGCTGCGGAGGGACTGTTTGATGCCGATAAGAAGCGCACGCTGCCGAAGTTCCCCCAGCGGATCGGCGTGGTGACTTCGCCGACTGGGGCGGCCATCCGGGATTTTCTGAATGTCCTCCACCGCCGGCACCGGGGGATCGCGGTGGTGATCCATCCCGTGCGCGTGCAAGGCCGCGGGGCAGCGGCAGAGATTGCCCGAGCGGTTGAGGATTTCGGGAGTCCGGATTTCGCCGGCAGCGTCGATGTCATCGTCGTGACCCGTGGCGGGGGGAGCTTGGAAGATCTCTGGGAGTTCAACGAAGAGGCCGTGGCTCGAGCGATCGCTGCCTCGCCGATTCCAGTGGTCAGCGCGATCGGCCATGAGATCGACTTTACGATCTCCGACTTTGTCGCCGACTTGCGGGCTCCGACTCCGAGCGCGGCGGCAGAGATTCTTTCCGCCAATCGCGAAGAGATCTTGGATCGTCTCGACCGACTCCGTGCAGATCTTCGGCGGCCGGTCGCGGTCAAAGTGAGTGCCCTGCAAGATCTTTTGAATTCCCTCGAGCGAACGGCGCTCTTTCTCGAGCCCGCTCGTGCGGTGCGAGATCGTTGGCAGACGCTCGACCGGGCTGGCGATGACCTGCGACGAGCGGTGGAGAGAGCGATCCAATCCCGGCGGCGGACCATCGACATCTCGGCGGCGGCCATTGCCTCGAGGAGCCCGGAAAAGACGATTGCAGAAACGCTCGGGCGGATCCGAATCGTGGTGGAACGCCTTGAAAACTCATGTCGGCGAGCCGCCCGTGATCTCCGATCGCAGGTGGAAGCGTCGTCTGGGGTCCTCGCCGCGCTCAACCCCAAGGCTGCGCTGGCCCGTGGGTATACTGTCACGCTCGGTGCCGATGGCCGCAGCCTCCGTTCGGCAGTTGGGCTTGAGGAAGGAGACGTCTTAACGACGCGGTTCAGCGACGGAGAAGTGCGCTCGGAAGTGGCAAAGCCAGGTCGAGGCTAGTTCGAGGAAGCCTTTTTTAGCTTCTCAAGCTTGGGTGCAATGACGGCCTGCACGTAGGGATTGTTCGGATTCCTCGCGGAATAATCCTGATGGTAGGCTTCCGCAGGGAAGAATTCCGCCCCCGTTACAATTTCCGTCACGATCGGGCTTTTGAAATGTGGCTGTGCGTCAGCCTTTGACTTCTCGGCCGCGGCGCGTTGAGTCTCATTTTGCGCCACGATGATCGATCGATACTGGGTGCCGGAGTCCGCGCCTTGGCGATTCAGCGTGGTCGGGTCGTGCGCGTCCCAGAAAAGCTTGAGCACATTTTCGTAGGTAGTTTTTTCTGGATCGAACGAAATTTTCACTACCTCGGCGTGCCCGCTCCGGCCCGAGCAAACTTCCTCGTATGTCGGGTTCGGATTTTTCCCCGCCGCATATCCGCTGACGACGGAGAGAATTCCCGGCTGGCCTTGGAAGACCGCCTCGACGCACCAGAAGCAACCGCCGCCAACAACCGCGTTTTCTTCAGCCATGATCGGGTGTGCTCCCAGAGCGAGTAGAAGTGTGAGGATCCATTTTTTCATCGGTGAAGATACACCGAAAGTGGCGTTGTCACCAATTTTCCACGAGGATCGTCAAATCGCCGACGACGGAATCGAGCTTTTTCAAATCTTTGCGCCGACCTTTCTCGGGCTTCACCTCAACATGACGGAGCAAGGTGAGCATCTCGCGGATGTCGCGGAGCTTGGCCGCGGGAATCGTCTCCGTGGCCCCGACCGCCTCGAGGCGCGTGCGGACCGCACTCATCTCTCCGTCAAGGCGAGAGGCATAGCCTTTGATCGACGCCCGGAAGAGAGCTCGAAACGCATCGAGCTCCTGGAGTAGGGACTTCATCGGGGACGCCTCAGTTTCCTGATCGGCTTTCATTGGTCTCGCAATGAAGCACATATCACGAAGGCGCACAAGGGGAGGGTTCAAGATTCGGTTCGACTCGGGTCGGAGGAATGTCCAAACTTGCCCGATGGACGACGGACGCTTGATCGAGTGCGCGACAGAAGCCCGCCAGCGGGTCTACGCGCCCTACTCGGGATTTGCCGTGGGAGCGGCGCTCCTGTGCGCGGACGGGCGGGTCTTTTCCGGTGGCAACGTCGAGAACCTGAGCTTCGGGTTGACGTGCTGCGCCGAACGCGTCGCCATTTTCTCGGCCATCGCTGCAGGCACCTCAGATTTCCGGTGCATCGCCATCGTTGCAGACACGGAAGCGCCGGTAAGCCCGTGTGGAGCATGCCGGCAGGTCATGGCAGAGTTTAACCCGTCCCTCCGCATCCTCTTGGCGAACCTCCGCGGTGCCGTCGAAGAGTATTCTCTCGCCGAGCTCCTGCCACGCCCCTCTACGGGGATTTTGAATCGCCCTGCAAACTAGAGGGTCTTCAGAAAATACCGGCGGAGGGTCTCGAACCCACACTCCCGAGGGAACACGATTTTGAGTCGTGCGCGTCTGCCAATTCCGCCACGCCGGCTTGAAGCGATGAGTAAAGCGTTTGAGATCGAAGAGATCAAGGGAGGTTTTTTCCGCTGCAATATTTCGCTCGATCTCGCGACGCGATTCGGGTAGTGCTCGTGGGATGGCAACCGCAAAACCAAAAACAGCACGCAAACCGAACCCCGCCTTGATGAAACCCGTCCAGCCCGACGCAGCTCTCGCCGCGATCGTTGGCTCGAAGCCGCTTCCTCGTAGCGAGATGACAAAGAAGCTCTGGGACTACATCAAAAAGAATGGTCTTCAAGACGCGAAAAAGAAAACCCTCATCAACGCCGACGACGCTCTTAAGGTTGTCTTTGGTGGCAAAAAACAGGTGAGCATGTTCGAGATGACGAAACTCGTCTCCGGACACGTCAGCGCAATTTAGTTCACACTTTCCCCCGAAATCCAACAGTGGCGCCCGTCCGGAAACTTGCCGGACGGCGTCACGGTTTGGTTAGTCCTCTTCAATTTCTTTCTTTGCTGCTTGACGGTATGGCTCGACAGCCATACTCTCCGGTTCATGAAGATGACGATGCACATTGATGAGGAGCTTCTCGCCAACGTGATGGAGGCGACGGGGGCGACCACAAAGACCGAAGCCGTTGACCTCGCGCTCCGGGAGGTCAGCCGGAGGGTCAGGCTCCGGAAGTTGATGGCGACGCCGATCAAGGAAATCGACGAGTTGGCGCCAGCAGATATCTTCGACTTTGCCACCTACGACAGGCTCCGGGCGGCCGAGTTGCCCGTTCGTTATGGAACTCGTCGTCGCAGACAGTAGTTTCTACATTTCTGAGCTGAGAGTAAAAAGGCAGCCATTCTTTGAGATGGAAGCACTCGGCGACGCCGTCGAATGGGCCACAACCGGCATGGTCATTCTTGAAGTCTGTCGTGGATTGACGATTCCGCGAATGCGAGTCGACTTTTTGGCCCGGTATTCCGCCATGGTTTACCTGCCGACGGCAAATCCCGTCTGGGAACATGCGACCCGACTTGCTTGGGACCTTGACCGTCGCGGTCGAACGATTCCGGCACAGGACATCCTGATTGCATCCCACTGTCTGCGTCACGATGCGCGCCTTCTCACCTGCGATAGCCACTTTTCTCTCATCTCCGGCTTGAAAATTGCCGGCTCGCTGGAGGATCTCCGGGCGTTGTAAACTCATCAAACTTGGCAGCTAATCAATCGCGGGAGGTGTTCTCTCCTGGGCCGCGAAGAGTTGGCGGAGGAAATAGAGGTCACCGCGATCTTTTTCGCGGCCAGTGCGGGACTTCATGCGCCAGAGGAGGTCCGGGCTGGCAAACGGAATCGACACGCCATCAATCTCGTGAATGACGACGCTTTTTGACGCCTCTGCGTAATCAATCCCCGAGGCGCTGGCCATCAGATCGACAAGGATCTCGTCAGCCACCCGGACCACGAGATATTTTGAGACATCGCCGGGATCGAGTTCTCTGACACAGCCGTCGGGAAGGGTCGCGAGCGCGTCAAAAACTTTGGCTTCGTTTTCCAAACTGGCGTCGATCAGGAGATCGATGTCGTTGGTATGACGAGCGTATCCGTTTGCACGGATCGCAAAACCCCCAACGACCAAAAACGCCGCTGTCCGCTTCGAAAGTTGGCGGCAAAGTTCCACCAGATCCTCGAGTGACGGGTCGCGTGGGGTCAGTTCGCCGGCTTCCGCGTCAGACGGTCCATCAGCCATTGATCAGCCTCCTCGTGACTTTTAAAACGATAGACTCCCCGGCGGGCATGCACTCCGTAACCTGAATCCCGCCACTTCCGGTTAGATTCCGTCTCAGATGGAAGCACTCGCAGCGGTGAGCCGCCGAGCCTTCGCCCAACGGTTTTTCCGATCTCTTCCTCCATGTTGATCGCGGGAACCATTCGGACGGGGAGCCTAATCCTTCTGTTTACGGGTGGCAAGGTGCTACATTTTTAGTCGTTCGTTTCCTCCGCAAAGGCGAAGCTTCTTCACCAGCAGTCTTGGACGACTCGCCAACAGTCCCCGGGTTTGGTCCTTCGCAGGAATGCGCTTCCGAAAGCCGTCCTGACGCCCACTGCGGTTTTGGCCAGCGAACGTGCTGCCGAGACGAAGAGTGAGCTCTTCGCCGGCGAGATGTTCGCGATGGCCGGAACCACGATGCCGCCAAGATTCCTGTTGATTCCATTTTCTTACTGTGGGAAATTCCCACCATGGACGCTGTGACGACGCTCGATGCTCGTAGAAGAGGAGTCTTTCCGCACCCTTTCCAGCCGGGTGATGTTCTTGTCAAAGAGAGCCAGAGCGGGGACATGATTTCATTCCGGCTAGTGAAGCCCGCCGATGTTCCGGTCGTGAAACTCCGGCGGCAGGCAGGCTTTACGATGCTGGATGGCGCCGCGATCCCACCCGAACGCATTGCGGCCGCCATCAGGGCTGACCGGGACGCCCGATGAATCCTTATTGGGATTCCTCGGCCCTCATCGAGGCGATCCAAAATTTGGGAGTCCGTAGGGCTCTGCGCCGCGACGGCGGATTCACCCGCCCGCACACGTTTACGGAGGTGTTCTCCACCCTCACCGGTGGACGTCTAGGATTTCGATGCGCTGCCAACGAAGCCTCCAAAATCACCGGGGAGCTGGCCTCGGATCTGAAAGTGGTGGAGCTCGACCGGGACGAAACGCTCGCCGCGCTGGCCGCCGCACAAAAGCACGGAGTCCGTGGCCGGCAAATCCATGATTTTCTTCACGCGATTGCCGCGAGAAAGGCCGGGGCCGGGGTCCTCTACACACTGAATCTCAGCGATTTTCAAAGCCTTCGCCTGGCCATCAATATCGAACCGCCTCGCTGCTGATGACCTATTTGAATCGCCGCATCGCAACCCACTCCATGGCGTTCTTGACCCTGACATCGATCGGGTGCGAGAACCCCTTTGCGGAGACTGACGGGCGGGCGGAGTTTCAGGTTCTCGAACAGAGATGCGGTGAGTCGGGCCGATCTTTGCAACGATGAAGCTGCGCGGGGAATTTCAGGCGGTGCGAGAATTTTACAGTTGCACGATGCCTGTGATCCGAAGCCATGTCATTTTTCGCGGGAATGATTTTTTATGAATAGTCCTCGAAATCCTTTTCGTGTCCTGCGTCAGAGGGCGATATGGATTCCGCTTACTGTCTTGTTTTGCATCTGGGCGGTGCTCTACTTGCCGCAGCTCAGAACCAGTCCGGCATGGTATGGCGATGAGACACTCACGCTCATGATTGGCAAGTCCTTGTTCGCAGGCGCGGGCAACGACCGAGCACTTCAGGCGACGTTTTGGCATCCCAGCTATTCGTATCAGCCAGGGTATGCATGGCTCGTGGGATGGGCAGCATCGATTGCGGGGAACGATATCTTAGGGGCTCGGTTGCTAAACGTCGTTTTGGCATTGATTATAGCACTAGTTCTCTTCTTTCTCGGAAGCCGCCCGTTTGGACGCATTGCCGCACTGCTTGCGGCCATTGTTTTCCTGACTTACGGACAATCTGTCATCCACTTTCGATGGATTTATCCACACAATGCTGTAGCGCTCGGTTTCACCTTGACGGTCCTCTGCTTGCTCAGGAAGTCCTCATGGAAGTCTGATTGGGGTGCGGGGGCGGGCCTTGCGCTGGCCGCCGTGAGTCACCCTCTCTTCGCGCATGGAGCGATCGCTGCGTGGCTCTGTCGAATCAAGCGCCCGATCTCATGGGTGAGAATGGCCATGCTGCCGCTGCTTGCCGTTGTGGCCAGCCTTGGGTGGACGCTGCTCCGGCAATCTCCGCATCTCTGGGTGATCGATGATATGCGCACGCTGGCCGAGTTTTATCAAAAATTTAGCGTCGAAAATGGTGCGGGGTTTCAGGTTTTCGAGAATATCGGGAGGTTCTATACCCAAGATTTTTTCCACATTGGTTCTGCGGTGGCTGCGATCATTTGTTGCAATCGTCGATACTATCCGGTTGCCATTTTCCTCGGCGTTGTGTCTGGGCTCCTCTTGCAGAACAGGCAGAACCTCCCCGTCTTTTATTATCAGGCGATCGTTTTCTTGCCGGTGCTTGCCATGGCGTGGGCTGGTGCCCTGCGGACGATTCAGATCAGGCTTCGCCGCCGCCTCGGGCGCAAGTCGTGGACGAGATGGTTTCCGTTGGCCATCTGCGCGGTGCCAGTGTTTTTCTTCCTCCAGACGATCGGGCCTGCCGTGTCCGGAAAGCTTGTATCTCGCAATCACCCGTGGGTGACACAGAATGTTCAGGAGGTTGAGGCGGCGGCAGCATGGCTGAATGAGCGTGTGGGCCCCGATGATTTGGTGGTTTGCCATCAAAATATTGGCTGGCTACTAAACTCCCACACAGCCGACCTCATGCAGGCAACCGCTTGGACTGGACGGCCAACATTCACATTTGAAAAGACCTTAGAAAAAGAACGGTTTCGGTATTCCGCTGACCTCCATGCTGCGCGGTTCCTCGTCATCGGTGACATTGATCAGCGCTGGACGCTGAGCCAGCCGAATGTTTCGTGGATTGTTGAAGAGATCTCACGACTTCGGTGGCCAATCGTCTGGCGCGGGGAAAACTACATTATTGTTGAGAATCCCAATCCTCGGACAGGCAACCAATGATGTCTCATTAGCCCTCGATTGTTTGCTCTCATTTGCGGAGGCAATGAGGTGGGCAAATAAATCCCCCGTGCGCGGGCTTTACGCCAGCTTCATCTCGGTCGCTTCGAAGCCTGAGAGCTGGCCGGACTCGTCGCGGAGTGGGACGACTTGAATCCGGACGCGGTAGCGGGTGCCATTTTTGTGGTAGTTAAACAATTCTGCCTCGCAGGCCGTGCCGTTCTTAATGGCATCCCGCAAAATGGCGATGCTGGAGGCTTCGGAGTCTTTACCTTGGAGGAGCGATCCGGGCTTGCGTCCTTTAATCTCAGAAAACGAGAAACCGCAGAGGCCGGAGAACGCGGGATTGATCTCCACGACGTTACCGGATGGATCCGTCCGAACCCTCGGAACGGCCGCATCGATCTGCGCGAGCACCTTCTTTCGAATCGAATTTGGAGGCAGGCAGTGAACGAGCGGCTTATCGTCAGGAGCTGACCCGCCAAGATTTTCCAAGTCAGCAATCATTTTTTCCTTGCTATCATGTTCAACCATTACGTAAATCGTCCGCTCAGGGATGCACTTTGTCAACGGGCTTTGTAATACCGGACAATCGCGTCGACCAAGTTCGGGATGTCGTGGACTTTCGCCTCAAGGTCCGGAGGGGTTCCCAGTTTGATGAGAGTTTTTGACGTGACCGGACCGATGCTGGCCCGGACGAGTCCGTCAGGCACTGGCAGTCCCAGTGCATGAAAATTCTCCGCGGTGGAGGAACTTGTGAACGTGACCATGTCGGCGCCAGACTCGCGGAACCTCTGGATCCCGCCAGAAACGTCATTGGTTTCCGGAACGGTGCGATAAGCGACGGCCTCGTCGACGATGGCGCCCAGGCGGGTGAGTTCGGTGGCGAGTACGTCACGAGCTCCCTCTGCGCGTGCGAGGAGGAATTTTAAATTCTCCACGCTGGTCTCCTTCTGGAGTGCCTTAACGATTTCTTCGGCGACATACTTTTCGGGCTGGACGTCGACCGCAAGATGGAACGCGGCGACGCGGGCGGCGGTGGCGGGACCGATCGCGGCAATCCGTGCGCCGCCGATGCTGCGCGCATCGCGGTAGATCTCGAAGAAGGCTTGGAAAAATGCATCCACGCCGTTCGGGCTTGTGAAGATGATCCATTCGTATTGTGGAGAGTCGGCGACAAGTTCATAGAACTCGCGTTTGTTCGGGGACGGTTCGATTCGGATCGTCGGCATCTCAAAGGCATCGGCGCCGAGTTCGCGGAGGCGCTGTACGAGGTCGCCGGCCTGCTCGCGGGTTCGTGTGACAGCGATCCGTTTGCCGAAAAGCGGGAGCGATTCGAACCAGTTGAGGTCGGTGCGAAGATTCACAACATCGCCAAAAACCGCCACCGCTGGAGCCTTGAAGTTCGCCTCCTGAGCGATTCTTGCTATATTTTCAAGTGTGCCGATGAGTGTTTCTTGACCACCCGTGGTCGCCCAGCGCACGAGCGCGGTCGGGGTCGCCGGTGCCATCCCTGCCGCGGCGAGTCCCGCTGTGATGACAGCGAGGCGCTCGATGCCCATGAGCATCACCTTCGTCCCCGGCGCACGGGCAATGGCGCCGTAGTCCATCGATGGCCCCGCCTTGTCTGGGTCTTCGTGGCCAGTGAAAATCGTGAGGATCGTATTGTGGGCGCGATGCGTGACAGGAATGCCTGCATAGGCTGGGCCGGCGATCGCCGAAGTCACGCCCGGCACAATTTCAAACCGGCACCCAGCAGCGGCCAATGAGGCAGCCTCTTCTCCGCCACGGCCAAAGAGGAACGGGTCCCCGCCTTTGAGGCGAACGACGCAGCGGCCTTTCTTCGTCTCCTTGACGAGCAGCGCGTTGGTGTCGGCTTGCTTCATGGCATGATCCCCCGCCTTCTTGCCGGCAAAAATCCGCTCGGCGGATTCTGGTATCCACCGGAGAATTTCTGGGCTGCAGAGATAGTCGAAAACCACCAAATCGGCCTTGGCGAGACAATCGCGGCCTTTCAGGGTCAGGAGCCCCGGATCGCCCGGGCCAGCTCCCACCAAATAACAAACGCCTTTTTTCACGCGGAGAGGATGACGGGAACTTCGCGGGAAGGGAAGAACGGGTTCTATTGTTCCGCGTTGTTCGCGAGCCAAACCCGGAGATCCACAATCGGCATCGGGGCGGCGAAGAAGAATCCTTGACCAAGTTCCACGCCGAGGCCCTTGAGGTATTCTGCCTGCTGGACGTGCTCGATTCCTTCAGCGATGAGCGCCAGTCCGCACGCCCGTCCGATGGCGACAATCTGGTCGACCAAGCCGGTGCTCTCGCCCTCGACGGAAATGCCATCGACAAAGGCTTTGTCGATTTTGAGGAAGTCGAATGGGAACATCGAGAGGTAGCGAAGATTCGAGTAGCCGGTGCCAAAGTCGTCCACTGCCAAGCGGATCCCGAGGGCTTGCGTGGCGGCGAGCTGAGTGAGGGCCGCCTCGTTGAGCGAGGTGCTCTCTGTCAGCTCAAAACAAATCTGCCGGTAGCTGAAGCGCTGGTGGATGAGGCGGTCGACATGGGCTGGAAATGCGGGATTGATCAGCGTTTGGACCGGGATGTTGATTGCCGCGTGGAAGCCCGGGCGTTCGTTGAGAAGAGGTTCGAGTTCGTTCATGGCCCGCACCATGAGGCGTTCTGTGAGTTGGGTGATGACGCCTGTTCGCTCCGCCTCAGGAATGAAGGCGAGGGGAGGGATGAGGCCACGTTCGGGGTGGTTCCATCGCATCAAGACCTCGACGCCAGTGCATCGCCCGGTCTGGAGGTCCAAGATCGGCTGATAGTGAGCGATGATTTGGTTGAGGCGCGCGGCTTCGCGGAGTTCCGACTCGAGCGAGCGGGTTTGAGCGCTGACCACCCACGCGGCGATGAAAAAGCAGGCGATGAGGGCGATGGCCAAGACCCCGTAGAGCGGAATATTTCGAGCCCAAAGATTCATGAGCGCGTCCTTTGGAAGGACCGCAGTGACGTAGAAGGGATATCCCGGAATCGGGCGAGTATAAGTGAGAGAAACCGGCGTTTCCGCTTTTCCGGGCTCCAGTCTCGGTCCGGGGATCTGGAAGTGGGGGGAGGCATTGACGGACTTTTCAAAAACCTCACCGCTGGCATCGGTGAAATAGACCATGATGTCGGAGTTTCGGTCTCCGTATCGCATCATCTCCGCCACGCCGGGACTTGCGATGATGAGGCTGTAGGAATGGCGGCTCCCGGCATTGTAATTGATGATGAATTCATTGGCGTCGAGTTCGCCTCCAGACTTCCTGACGAGCTTGATCTCCCCGACGTGCCCGAGGTCGAGAAACTCAGGATTGGCTGGAGCCGGTGGCGTCACCACGCTCGAGGCCGTGCAGGCGATTTGTCCGTCTTCCAGCAAGTAGGCACTGCGATAGAGAGGGCTGACTGTCACGAGGAGGCGGAGCGCTTCAGCCGTCTCCGACGAGCTGACACCGTGGGTTGCTTGGTCGATGGCCTCGAATCCGTGGCGCGATTTGATGATGAGGGAGGCGACCACATCCGCCCAAGTTCCGGATTTTTCCTCCAGGGCGATCAGGGCCTCTGCGCGAGCCTGTCGATAGGAAAGCGTCGCGGAGCCGATCATTGTGGCCAGAGCTCCGAGCGTCGACAAGGAGATGATCAGCAGCCGCAGAGTCCGGTTGTGAAGAGCGGGAAACGGCATCGCTAGGCGGGAAAATACCAGACAATTCCGATGGGGAACAGAACATATCCCCAGATTTTCCAGTTTGCGCTCCGGCCCGGTCCGTGGGAAATACTTCCCCATCGGAAAGCAATATTACAGTTGGGAGAAGCGGGAGAAGCGCGCGCGGAGGAAGTTCATTTCGTGGAAATGGCTTTGGATTCCGGCTGCCGTGCTGGTCGCTCTTGCGTTCGCCGGTTGGGTGGCGTTCGGGATTTTCTCGATTCACTACGAAAAGCGCGCGGCGGATTTCGACCTCTCCCATGTTGGCCGGATGGAGTCGGCATCCGTTTTGTATGACCGGGATGGAAAGGAATTTGGGAAGTTGTTTATCCAAGATCGCCAACCGGTGCCGTTCGACAAGCTCCCGCCGATGCTCGTGAAGGCGGTTATCGCAGCAGAGGACAATAAATTTTACGACCACGATGGAGTCGATTACATGGGCATCCTCCGAGCGGCCTTGGCGAACTACCGACGCGGGAGAATCTCCCAGGGAGCCAGCACGGTCACGCAGCAGTTGGCTCGCAACTCGTTTGAACTCCGAGAGAGGACCTATGAGCGGAAGATCATCGAGATGTTCCTGTCGTGGCGAATTGAAAAGAGCCTTTCGAAGCAGCAGATCATGGAATTTTATCTCAACCGCGTCTATTTCGGCAGCGGATTCTACGGGGCGGAGGCAGCGGCAAAAGGATACTTCGGCAAGCCAGCAAAGGATCTCAGCATCGGACAATGTGCCATGCTCGCCGGCCTGCTCAAGAGTCCTCAAGCGTTGTCGCCCTGGAACAACATTGCGGGCGCGACCGAGGCGCGGAACTTTGTGCTCGGACGAATGCGCGAGCAGGGGTTCATCACTCGCGACCAGCTTCGCGAGGAGTCCGAGATGAAGCTTCTGGCCATGCGTCGCACGAACCCGTTCAAGGTTTCCTACGCCGTTGACATGATCCGCCAGCAGGCGATCAAGGCGATTGGGTTTCAGCCGGCGATGAATGGCGGGTATCGGATCGAGACGACGTTGTCCTCGGAAATTCAGCGCACGGCCGAGCGAGCGGTCCGGGACAGCCTCGCGCGGACGGAATCCGCCTCGGGATACAGTCACCCGACGTTCGCTCAGTATCGCGAGAGTGTGAAAGCGATCGAAGAGGCGATCAACAAGGGGAACATGACCGTGAAATTCCCGGAGCCAAAGTATCTTCAGGGGGCCGCGGTGGCATTCGACAATGAAAACGGCGGCATCCTTGCGATGGTCGGCGGCCGCGATTTCAAACACAGCGAATACAATCGCGCGTTCCAAGGACGGCGGCCAGCGGGCACGGCGATCACGCCGCTTGTTTTCGCCGCCGCCTACGAGAAAGGGATCTTCCCTGGAGAAATTGTTCAGGATGCTTGCATTGATAATCGATTCGTCATGGTCGGCGGCGAAACCGGAATTCTTGGGGAATGGGGCGTCGAAAAAGCCGATAACGATTACGAGGGCCCGATGACCACGCGGGAGGCGTTGGTGAAAGGGAAAAATGCCGCCGCCGTCCGGGTGGGCCTGCAGGCCGGGCTGGATCAGTTCAAGAAGACCCTCGCCGCGATGGGCATTTCATCGCCTGTGCGAGACTACGCCAATAGCTTTCTTGGGAACAGCGAGGTGACGCTTGATGAGCTGGCGCTGGCCTTTTCCGTCTTTCCAAATCTTGGTTCCCGGCCCGCCGAGCTGCACATCATCAAGCGGATTGTGCGACCGGATGGAACGGTGATGTATGAGGCACCTCGTAAGCGGGTCCAAGCGATCTCTCCGGCGGCTGCATTTCAGACCCATGCGGCACTCGCGGACATCATGCGGGAGGGTATTGGATCCTTGGCCACGCGGGAATTCGGGCTTGGAGGGTTTCCCGTCGCTGGAAAATCCGGAACCGCATACAATTTCACCGACACCTATTTTCTAGGGTATTCCTCGGCGGTGACCTGCGGGGTCTGGGTTGGATTTGATAAGCCCACGAAGATTTTCCGCGGTGCCTTTGGCAAGGACCTCGCGTTGCCGATCTGGGCGAAGATCATGAATTCCACTGTGGGGGGATTTCCCGCGAAGCCGTTCCAGATGCCGCCGGATGTGAAAGAGGTCGAGATCTGCCAGACATCCGGACTTCTCGCGACGCCCGGCTGTCGGCTGGAGCACAAGGACCCCGCGAGCGGAATCTCGTCTTCGCAAAGCCTCACCTACCTTGAATACGCGACGGAAAAACAGATTCCGCAAATCCGATGCGATATTCACGGCGGTGGAGTGCGGAATTTTGCCAAGCAGTTTGATGAGGCAGAGTGGCCCCGGGCGGCGGCGGCAATCGACCTTGCCACGATCCGTCCGGTGAGCGTGGTGGCTCCGACTTTGCTCGGATTTAATGATGTTTACCAGTCGGTCAGACCAGGTGGGGGCCGTCAGGACGACAGCAATATTCCTGTCGCGAAGGCCATCCCTGTGAATCCCCCGGAGACGGAGCCTCCTGCGGCTCCCGAAACGGCCGTTCCGGCGAGTGCCGAAGTTACGGAGGCGCCGACACCGGAGCCCGAAGTCCGGAAAGCAGAGGCGATCCAGCCTTTGGATTCACCGATGATTCAGCTTCCGGCTCCCCCGCCGATGAACTTTTAGGGCTCGGTGCTTCGGCTCCCAAGCGGGTTTGTCAGCGGCCGAGAAATTCGCTGATGCTTCCGAGAACCTCTCCAAACGCTTGGTCGACCTCATTGGCAATCGAGTTCAGAGCGGGAAACGGGTCTTCGTGCTTGTAGGGGTAGGGGAAGTCGAATTTGAGGACGGGAATGGGGATGTCGCGATCCCGGCCTTGCAGGGTGCTCTCAATTTCGTAAGGCGGAATGATTTCGTCGGCGGTCAGACCGATGGCGAGGAGCCTCCCGGACATCGCGCGAAAGTTCGTTTCTCGGTAATCCGCCATCTTGCGGTAATTCAACATCGCCCGGAAAGCGATGCCCTCGTCGGACTTGTCGCTGAGGCATTCCGCGAGTTTTGCGTCGTGGCGGAGATGACCCTCCAAATGCTCGATGAGAAACGAATAGAGCCGGACGTTGGCCTCGCTATCGAGAATAAATTTCGACACCGGTGAGATCCGGTTGAAGACGGCGCCACCGCAGAACATGCAGAGCTTGGTTTTTTCAAAGTGTCCGCCGGGATTACTGAGCAGGAGGATCTCTGCAAGGAACGCACCGATCGAGTAGGCAAGGATGTCGAGCTGGAAATCCTTCTCGAAAAGCGGATGTTCGCCGCGCTTGCATGACTCCAGAAACTCGAGCACGTCGTGAAACGTTTGGAGGCCTGACCAGATGAATCTTTGGGGATTGCGGTAGAGCCGACTGCTGATCGCGGCATTCGAAAGCGAAGAGTGGACGATCTCAGGGAATTCCTCGCGGCGTTTCTTGCTCACGGCGTGCATTAGCCTCGCATCGCTCCATGCCAGTGGGGCGCGGTTCATGTGAAACGCGATGGGGAAGAGCACGACAGTTTTTCCGGTTGCCTCGACCAACTGCGAGGCCCAGGGAAGATACTTGTGCCAGTGTTTTTCGTTGAAGCCGTGAAAGAGGAGGATCATCCCGCGAGATCTTCCGTGGCCCTTTGGATGAAAGACGTGGTAGCGAAATGAGGCGTTCTCGGGGACATGCGAATCGCCCACGTCCAACACGTCTCCCGAACCGCGGCGATGATCCGATTCATCGGGCAGGATGCCCGCGTGGGTGGAATCGAAAGTGAAATTAAAGACTGTGGACGACCCGCCGGTTTCTATCTTTTCGGCATCGTAGCCCACCCGGGCCTTTAATTGGTGGTAGAGCGAGGCGTAGTTCAAAGTCGCCCGACAGCGGGCACGTCCTACGTATTCTGCGTTGTCGCACCGCGCTCTGCAAGCATCGCCTCCACCCGCAGCGATCCGCGCTGGAAAAATTCCGATGGGCCGCTATCGTTGCCGGCTCCACAAAATGCCTAGCGTCCACATTAAAACTTACGGCTGCCAGATGAACGAGCGCGACTCGGATCAAGTGGCCAAGATGCTGTCGGAGCGAGGATATCGAATCGCCGCGGATGAGGCAGATGCCGACGTGATTTTGCTCAACACCTGCAGTGTTCGGGACATGGCCGAGCAAAAAGCGATCGGAAAAATGGGGATGCTCCGGAAGCTTCGTCGGGCGCGGCCACATTTGGTCTTGGGCTACCTCGGGTGTATGGCTCAGGCCCGTGGCGCCTCATTGCTCGAGACCTCTCCCCACGTCGACCTCGTTGCAGGCACACAGAAGTTTCACCGCGTGGCCGATTATGTCGACGATCTCCTTCAGAAGAGAATGGAATCCAGAATCGATGATGAACGCTTGCCGATTGTCGACATCGACGAGGAGGAAGGCTCGCAGGAAACCATTCGTGACCAAACTCTCGCGCCCGCTCAATGCACAGCGTTTGTTTCCATTATGCAGGGATGCAATATGCACTGTGCGTTTTGCATCGTCCCCCAGACGCGGGGCGGGGAGCGTGCGCGGTCGATCGAGGACATCGTGGCAGAGGTCCGTTCGCTGGCCAGCCGGGGTATTCGTGAAGTCACTTTGCTTGGACAGATCGTCAATCTTTATGGGCGGCACGAATTCCCGAAGCGCGAGGGACTGAGTCCGTTCGTCCAGTTGATCGAGGCGGTCGCGGCCGTGGACGGGATCGACCGGATCCGATTCACGTCTCCGCACCCGATCGGATTCCGCGCGGACCTCATCCAGGCGTTTTCGCGTATCGAGAAGCTCGTCGAGCACGTGCATCTCCCGCTCCAGAGTGGGTCAGACCGGATTTTGAAGATCATGCGTCGGGGTTATACAGCGGAGGGGTTTCGGAAGCTCGTTGCCCAGCTCCGCGAGGCAAGGCCCGGGATCGCGATCACAACCGATATCATCGTGGGGTTCCCCGGCGAGACAGACGAGGACTACGAATCCAGTCGCGCCCTCGCTGACGAAGTGGGATTTGATAACGCGTTCGTCTTCCGGTATTCACCCCGCCAAAATACCCCTGCTGCAACGATGGGCGAGCAGCTCTCGGAGGATACGAAAGAAGCCCGCAATCAAGATTTGCTCGATGTCGTGAACCGCCATGTTGCCGAGAAGCTCAATGCCCTCGTCGGTTCCGAGGTCGAGATCCTCTGCGAAGGCCCAAGCCGCAATAAGGTCGAGCGCCTCAGCGGGCGAACGCGGACAAACAAGATCGTCGTCTTCGAAGGCTCGGCGAGGCATGTCGGGCAAATTTTCCCCGTTCGGATCGAGCGTGCGAGTTCCTCGACGCTCTACGGTGACCCGGCCGTGCTCGGGTAAGTGTCATGAATGCGGCCCCATTCAACCTCGATCTCACGCTGGAGAGCGGTCAGGTTTTTCATTGGGAAAAGATCGGGCCGGGGGAATGGCGGGGACTCATCGGAGAAACACCCGTCTGCATCCAGAGCCGGTGTGGGGAAGTTTTCGCCGAGCCGCATGATGTGGAACTCGTGTGGAACTACTTTTCCCTCGACCATCCGCTGGAGGAAATCTACCGAGATTTTCCAACGGATGCGACATCGCAAGCGGCATTGTCGGCCTGCCGAGGGCTCCGCATCATTCGCCAGCCGCGATGGGAATGTTTGGCGACATTTATTACGTCGTCGATGAAGCAAGTCGCCCACATTCGAGCGATGTCGCTCGAGATCCGGAGGCGGTTTGGCCGAAAAGTGGTGGGCTCTCCAACAAATGCCTACCCGTCGCCTGAGGCTTTAGCGGCCTGCACCGAGTCTGATCTCCGGGCCTGCGGGCTGGGCTATCGCGCCAAGAACCTCGTGGCGACCGCACGCGAAGTAGCCTCCGGTCGAGTCGACCTCGCTGCCATTGCCCAGCTCGAGACCCCCGCATTGAGGGCCGCCTTGGAATGCCTCCCGGGCGTCGGCGTAAAAGTTGCAAACTGCGTTCTTCTCTTCGCTTACGAACGCCTGGATGCCGTTCCCATCGATGTTTGGATCGGACGGATCTTGCTCGCGATGCGGCGCGGGCGCTCGGGAACAGCAACCCAGTTGGCGCGCTATGCTCGCCGTCGACTCGGGCCCTATGCGGGCTACGTCCAACAATACCTCTTTCATCACGCCCGGGTTTCGCCGAAGTTCACGCCATGACCGCCACAGTTCGAATTGACGAGGAATCGCGTCAGGCGAGGACCGTGGCCATCGGGGTTTCGATCCTCATCCACCTTCTCCTCATCGGTGCCATTGGATGGCTCGCGACGATGCACTTCCATCCTGAAGAGCCCCCTCCCGCCCCCGAGGAACCGCTGGAGATCACTCTCGTCGCACCTGAGCCCCCCATGCCCGCGACACCGCAGTTCGTTCGGACGAACCCGGCCGTTGCGCAAGCGGAGGCGCCCAAAAATGCGCCGTTTGAATCCGACAATAATACTCGCGCCGCGAGTGAGGCTGTGGCCACTGGCACAGCACCGATGCCGTCAGTCGATGGGAGAGATTCACCGACCTTGGAAATCGAGGATCGTAACTACACGGCCGGAGCGGAGGCTCGCCCGGCTGCACCAGAAATGCCGCCAGCTGCAGAGCAAGCCGTGCAAGAGCCTGCGCCTCCAACGGTTTCCCCGACCCCAACGACTCAGCTGGCCCTCCGCCAAGCACCGCCCAAGACCGAGGACCGTCCGCCTGCGGAAAAACCCGACACGTCGCGGACAGCCACTCCGCCGAGACCGCCGGCTGCCCCTGGCTTCCAGCCTGAGACCCGCGTCACTCGTATTCGCGGAAACATCTCCAATCGCGGGAAGGCCTCGCTCGAGGCAGCGGCCACGCCGCTGGGCCGATACAAAAAGATGGTCTCCGATGCCATCGGCTCCCGCTGGTATTATTACGTCAACAGCCAGATCGGCCTTCTGAATATCGGCACCGTCGACATTCGCTTCATTGTCGAGGCCAACGGAAAAGTTCGGAATGTTCGCGTCACGTCGAATTCTTCGAACGAAAGCTTTGCCTCGGTGAGTGTGAACTCCATTATCGAGGCTGAGATTCCGCCGATTCCTGAAGATGTTGCCAAACTTCTTGATAACGGACGGATTGAAATCGATTACTCATTCACCATTCTCAGCAACTAATGATCATTGCCTCCTTCCTCAATCAAACTGTGGACTTTTTCGCCAAAGGCGGTCCGTTCATGGTTCTCCTCCTTCTCCTCTCGATCACGTCGCTCACGGTGATCCTCCTCCGCGGACGCGCCCTTCGCAACAGTGCGGTCGTGCCAGAAGAGATCCTCGCAGCTGTGGAGAAACTTCAGCCTGGGGACGACTTGGATGGTCTCCAAAAGGCCATTCGAAGCAACCCGTCTTCGCTCGCTCGAATCTTGGCCACCCTCATCCGACACCTCAACTGGCCGAAGGCCGAAAACCTCGAAGCCATCCAGACCCGTGCCCGAAATGAAGTGGCCCAACTGGAGCGAGGGCTCGTCATTCTTGAGATCACAACGGGCATCGGTCCACTCCTCGGGCTTCTGGGAACTCTTTCCGGTCTCGTCGGCATTTTTGCTGCCTTGGGTGGCTCCGGCGATCCAGTTGTTGTTGCGCGAGGCATCTCTGAGGCTCTCAATACGACGATCGTCGGGCTCGCTGTTGCCGTCCCGAGCCTGATCGCGCACAACTATTTTCAAAGAAAAGTCGAAGTCATGGCGATCGGGATGGAATCTGTTTCCGCCGACCTTCTCGCCAAGTGCTACCCTCACGGCGAACTCCCTCAAGTTCAGAAGCAGGTTCTCTGAGTTCGGTTCCCATGCGATTCCACACGCGAAAACGTCGGACGCCGTCGATCATCATCGTCTCGTTGATCGATATCCTCGCGATCCTCCTCATCTTTTTCATTGTCACCACGACATTTCGCAAAGAACAACCCCGCCTTCAGATTAACCTGCCGGAATCCAAAACTGCGGAGAATGTCGCTTCAGAAGATCAAGAGCCTCTGGTCTTGCGCATTAAGAGTGCCGAGGAGATCACGTTCGATAATCAGCCCGTAGCCCTCGAGTCAATCGCTCAGGCGATTCAGTCCGCCCGCGCCTCGCAGCCGAACAGGGGAGTTGCGATGCAGGCCGACCGCGATGCGCCTTTTGGCGTCGTGGTGAAAGTCCTCGACGCACTCAAATTGGCCGGTTTGAAAAATATCCCGACATTCACCCAGCCAGACGCTGCCAAACCATGATCTTGGAAATTACCGAATATGGACATCCGGCCCTCCGCACCAAGGGCCGTCGAGTCGGCAAAATCGATGCGAGGATCGAGGAGCTCGCCGCAGACATGATCGAGTCGATGCGCGAGGCTGAAGGCATCGGGCTGGCGGCCCAACAAGTCGGTCTCCCACTTCAGTTCTTTGTTCTCGAGGTTCCTCAAATGAAAGGCCGTCCGAGCGCGATGCGCATCGAGGGACAGCCAGCCGACTTTGAGGCCCTCATGCCCATGGTGCTCATCGATCCGGAGGTTGAGACCTTCGGGGAGATCGTCGCCGAGAGCGAGGGATGCCTCAGCTTTCCGGACCTTCGCGGCGACGTGGCTCGCCCGCTTTCCGTCCGAGTGAAGGCCCGCTCTCTCGATGGTTCCCTGATCGAATTTGAGGCCGATGGTCTCCTCGCCCGTGCTGTTCAACACGAGTTCGACCACTTGCAAGGCATCCTTTTCATTGACCGTCTCATGCCGGAAGACTTCGCCGAACTCCCAGACGATGTCCGCCGTCTCGCCCGTCCAGTGGCCAGTTGATGCCTCCGGCAAAAAGTGCCGCCCATCCTTCCCTCGCCCGATGAACAAATCGAAGATCGTCGCCCTCCTCCTTGAGAAACTCCGCGACGACTTTGAGTCCCGCAGCCGCGTCTCGAAGATGACACGCGAATCGGGAAACGACTCGGAGAGTAAGGCCGAGAGCAAATACGATACCCTCGCCATCGAGGAGAACTACCTTGCCGATGGCTTGGCTCGGCAGGCGCTCGCAGCTGCCGAAGCGATGGCAGAGATTCAGGAAATGCCCATCCGCCCGTTTGCCGCCAACGAACCGATGGATCTGGGAGTTCTTGTTGAACTCGACTTCGGCGATACGACGGAATGGTTTTTCCTCGCCCCGTCCTGCGGGGGCACCAAAATTTCCCTCGATCACAAAGTCGTCACCGTGATTACGCCGGAATCCCCGCTTGGCTCACAGCTCATCGGGCGACTCGTCGGCGATCAGACCACTCGCCCGTCGGCAAGAATTGTTGGCACAGCCTAGCTCTCTCCGAATGCCTGCGCCGAAGCCTTGGTTCGTATACATGCTCCGTTGTGCAAATGGATGCCTCTACACAGGCATCACCACCGATGTCCCCGGGCGACTCCGGGTTCATAACTCCGGCAAGGGCTCGGCCTATGTCCGGGCCCACAGACCCGCAAAACTCGTCGCTTACACAGTCGCAGAAAACAGATCGACGGCCTCACGCCTCGAATATTCGGTCAAATCCCTCAGTCGTTCGCAAAAACTTGCCTTGGCAAAAAATTGGAAGTTGGCCCGCTCCATCGCAACAAATGATTGATTCCGGCAGTTTCCTCCACCATGTTTCTCCCGTTCATGAGAGTTCCTTTTCATGTTGTTGAGGCCCGGCGAGAAAAACTGGCGCTCCTCATCGAGCGCCACCGGTATCTGCCCGTCGGAGAACTCTGCAAGCGCCTAGACGTCTCGGAAGCGACCGCCCGAAGAGATTTGGCAGCGCTGGTCAGCCTCAATAAAATCAAACGCACCCACGGCGGTGCCTTAGCAGATTTTAATGATCGGTTTCCGTCATTTACTGACCGTCAGTCGTCCGGACTTCGGAGCAAGGCCAGTATCGCCCGGGTGGCCATGGGACTGATTCGACCCGGAGGCGTCTACTTCTTCGATTCTGGCACAACCATCTTCGCTCTCGCAGAAGCATTTCGGGCCAATCCCATTGTCCCCGTGAACATTGTCACATCGAATCTGCCGGTTGGGGAATTGCTCTCGTCCCTGCCGGAAGTCAATGTGTATCTCGTGGCGGGCCAGATCCTCGGACGTCAGTCCGTTCTCCTCGGTGAGGCGGCATGTAAAAGCCTGGAGTTCTGGAACTTCGATATGGCCTTTCTCTCGGCAGAAGCGGCAAATCGCGAGGGAATCTGGAATTCTCAAGAGATGATCGTTCGGCAACAACTCGCCGCAATCCGTCGCTCTTCCCGTGTCGTCTACTGTATCGATAAACGTAAAATTGGCGCAACCGCCCCATTTCTTCTCCGCAAATGGGACGAGGTGGACTGTCTTCTCAGTGATGCCCAGCTCCCGCTCATCAACGATAATGAAATACCTGTCACGAAATTCCTCGGCACGCACGGAGATGGGGCGATTCCTGATCCAGAAGCTCCGCGCCAAGATCTTCCCGTCCACTACCTGTAAAGTTCCCGCTCGGAGCGGATTTACTTTTTTGAAAATTATCGCTTGACGCTACGGGGGATTCGGATATGAACGAATCCAGTCATTTAATCTCTCTCCGACTTTCCCCAATGTCCTCACCTGCTCCCAGCCGTTCTGCCGTCGAAGTGCTCGTTCGGGAGGCGCTATTCCGCCAGCTTGGCAAGCCCGTCCCATCTGCTCCGGCCCCAACTTTATTGGTCAACAGTTCGGCGCGACACATGCACATTTCTCCAGAGAACGTCGAAGTGCTCTTCGGAAAAGGTGCGGAGTTGACTGTTCACAAATGGCTCTACCAAGAGGGGCAATTTGCATCCCAACAGACCGTCACGATGGTCGGCCCGCGCAAACGCATTATCCCGAACCTCCGGATCCTCGGCCCGTGCCGAAACCTCACACAGATCGAACTCGCGCTCACCGACGCGATCCAACTCGGAATCGACGTCCCGGTGAGAATGTCGGGCGACATCGAAGGCACGCCAGGAACCTACATCATGGGCCCCGCAGGATTTCTGGAAATGAAAAACGGGGTCATCCGTGCAGCACGCCACGTCCACATGTCCCCGGACGACGCAAAATTTTACGGAGTCAAGCATCTCGATCGTATCACCCTGCGCGTCCTGTCCAAAGGCTGCGCGACGCGGTTCGACGACCTGATCGTCCGCGTCGACCCGAGTTTCAAACTGGAGGTCCACATCGATACCGATGAGGCCAATGCCTGCAACCTCGACGCAGCAGACAAAGTCGAACTTCTCAAATCTCAACCCTAACCAAAAACCAAAACATACCAAATGAGCGAAGCAATCGGACTACTCGAAACCCGCGGTTATGTCGGCCTGGTGGAAGCCAGTGACGCCATGGTCAAAGCCGCGAACGTGCAACTAATCAAATCCATCCCCATCGGCGGAGCGCTGATCACCACCATCGTCCAAGGCGATGTCGGCAGCGTGAAAGCAGCGGTCGAAGCGGGGCGTGAAGCGGCGACCCGCGTGGGCAATCTCGTGGCCTCCCACGTCATCGCCCGCCCGACTCCTGAACTCCTGAAGTTCTTCACCGCCTGATAAATCATCAACTCAACTTTTTATAATTATGGCAACCCAAGCACTCGGAATGATTGAAACCAAGGGCCTCGTCTCGCAGTTCGAAGCGACAGATGCGATGCTCAAAGCAGCAGATGTGGAACTCATCGGCTGGGAAAAAGTCGGCTCTGGCCACGTCGCCGTCTTCATCGGCGGATCGGTCGCTGCCGTGAAGGCAGCCGTCGAAGCAGGCGCCACCGCGGCTAGCACGATCGGTGAAGTGATCGCGGTTCACGTGATCCCGCGCCCGCACGACGACCTCGTGAAGCTCGGCAAATTCCTCGTCACAAAAGCTGCCCCCGCCAAGTAGTCCGATCGGAGGCGAGGGGTCCACTCCTCGCCGCCGCATCACTCGCGCGCCGATTCATGTCCGCCAATAACAAAATCCTCGTCACCAACATCGGGAGCACCTCGCTCAAGTTCCGCTTGTTCGAGATGCCCTCCGAGCGCGTGCTGGCGAAGGGCGGCGTGGAGCGGATCGGATCGACGGACTGCCCGTATTCGATCTCGTGCGGCGACGCCGAAGCGAAGAAGGGCTCCGCCTCGTTTCCCGACCATGCCGCAGCCATTCGATTTATCGAAGCGGAACTCGGAGGATTCGAAGATCTGGCAGCGGTAGGCTTCAAGCCGGTCATGGCCAAGGGAGTCTCGGGCACCCAGTTCATGGATGAATCGGTCCTGCAGGCGATGGAGGCATTCAATACCCTCCTCCCGGCTCACAACCCGCCGTATATCGCCGGAGTCCGGCTCTTCAACGAGCTCTACCCGGGTCTTCCCTGCATCGGGACGTTCGAGACGGCGTTCTACGACAAAGTCCCGGTGAGCACACTCCGCTACCCGATCCCGCTCGAATGGGAGGAGAAATATGGTATCCGCCGCTACGGATTCCACGGAGCCAGCCACCGGTTTGTGACCGATCGTTGCGCGGAGCTTCGCGGTGAAAAAAACCTGCGCATGATCTCCTGCCACCTCGGTGGGAGTTCGTCGATCGCTGCTGTCCGCGACGGCGCCGCGATTAATTCCAGCTGGGGCATGACCGCCCAGAGCGGGCTTCCTCAGAATAACAGGGTGGGGGACTTCGATTGCTTCGCCTTGATCTATCTCGCCCGCGATCTCGGCCTCGGACTCGACGCCGTTGAAAAAGCCCTCACGAGCGGGGCCGGACTCAAGGGAATGTCGGGCCTGCCCACAGGCGATGTCCGCGACCTGCTCACCGCCGCCGCCGAAGGGAACCAGAATGCGCGGATCGCACTCGATGTCTTTGTCTCCCAAATCCGGAAATTCATCGGCCAATTCCTCGTCGAAATGAACGGCGCGGATGTCCTCATTTTCACGGCTGGCATCGCTGAAAACAACAGCGAGCTCCGCGCCGCTGTCTGCGCCCACCTTGACTTCTGCGGACTCCGACTCGACCCCGAAAAAAATCTCGCCGCCAAAGCCGTCGAGGCCGTGATCTCAACGCCTGATTCCAAGATCGAGGTGCGGGTCATCCCGACCAACGAAGAAATCGTTATCGCCCGCAACGCCTGGCAGAAACTCAGCGAAAAAGTTCGCCCCAGTGCCCCGTGAACCGGATCGCTCCCAACATTCACCCAAACCAAAAACCAACCAACCTAATATCATGTCACAACAAGCACTCGGAATGATCGAAACCCGCGGCCTCATCGCCCTCGTCGAAGCGACGGATGCGATGCTCAAGTCGGCTAATGTCGAACTCATCGGCCCCATGACCCAAGTCGGAAACGCCATGGTCACCGCCTGTGTCTCCGGCGACGTAGCCGCTGTTAAGGCGGCCACCGAAGCGGGCAAAATCGCCGCCCAATCGCTCGGCGAAGTCGTCAGCGTCAGCGTCATCGCCCGCCCACACGGCGACCTCGGCGCAGTCCTGCCAAAAGCCAAGTAGGAAGGCTGAAGGCTGAAGGATGAAGGATCCCAAAAACGCTGATTTGTTGCGCCGAACCAAGGCATATGCCTTGAGGATCATTCGACTTTCCGCCTCGCTTCCGAAAACGCGTGAAGCAGATGTGATCGGGAGGCAGGTTCTGCGTTCCGGAACCTCGGTCGGCGCGAATTACCGCGAAGCCAGCCGTGCAAGATCTCGTCCGGAATTCTGTGCAAAAGTCGGGGACTCGCTGAAGGAACTCGCCGAGTCTGCCTACTGGTTGGATTTGCTCTTGGAGTCAGGGATTATTAAGCCTGCGCTCCTTGCGGAACTAGTCAAAGAAAGCGACGAACTCCTCGCCATTTTCACAACCATCCACAAAAAGTCCCGCGTCGCATGAACCTGCTTCATCCTTCATACTTCATCCTCCAACCTTTCCCATGATATTAGCCCGAGTCGAAGGCAGCGTTGTTGCCACCAAAAAGAATCCGAAAATGACGGGGCATAAGTTCCTTGTCGTGCGGCCCCTTGTGATCGATTCGCCCAAGGCGACGGAGCTCAAGCCGGGCTCGTCCACTCTGGTCGCGGTCGATACCTTGGGAGCCGGCGAGGGGGACTACGTTCTGGTCGTCCAAGGAAGCTCGGCCCGCCTCGCGGCGGATGACAAGGACTCCCCAGTGGATGCCGTGGTCATCGGCCTGGTCGACACCGTGGATCTCGGAAAAACAATCCTCTACAAAGCAGACTAATATATGGCAGCGATTGACGAAAAATTGGTAGCGAAAGTGGTGGGCGAAGTTCTCGCCCGCCTAAAGTCCCAGCCAACACAGAGCTCCTCCTCGCCTTCGGGGTTCGGAGTTTACGACGACATGAATGTGGCGGTCGAAGCCGCGCAGAGGTCGTTTGAAAAACTCCGGCAGGGCGGAATGACGGCGCGCAAGAAAGCCATCGCGGTTATTCGCAAGCTGTGTGTGCAAAAGGCCCGGGAATGGGGAGAGATCGAGTTCAATGAGACAAAGATCGGACGTCTCGACCATAAGATCGAAAAGCTTGGCATCTGCGGCGACCTTGTCCCTGGGGTGGAAATGCTCGACCGCATGGCTTTTAGCGGCGACTCGGGACTGACCGTCATCGACTACGCACCATGGGGCGTGATCGGGGCCATCACTCCCTCGACCCACAGCGTCCCGACGCTCACCGGGAACGCGATTAACATGATCGCAGCGGGAAATGCCGTTGTCTATAATACCCACCCGTCTGCCGCCAAATGTGCAGCCATCGCGATCCGGGAATACAACCAAGCGATTTTTGCGGAGACGGGGATCTCTGATCTCCTCACGACCGTCGTGAAGCCCACGCTCGATACCTTCGACGCGATGTGCAAACACCCGGATGTCAAACTCCTCTGTGTGACAGGTGGCCCAGCCGTCGTCGCTGCTGCGATGAAGACGGGAAAACGGGCGGTCTGCGCCGGACCCGGAAATCCTCCGGTCGTCGTCGATGAGACCGCGGATCTCGACCATGCCGCGCGCTCGATCATTCAAGGCGCATCGTATGATAACAACTTGCTCTGCATCGGGGAGAAGGAAGTCTTTGTCGTCGCATCCGTCGCCGACAAATTGATGGAAGCGCTCCGCAAAGCGGGCGCCATCCAACTGGATGCCAGCCAAGTGGAAGCCCTCGCAGACAAAGCCTTTGTCTTTCCGCAAGGCAAAGGCGCAGGTTGCCCGCACCCTGTCGTCAACCGGGACCTCGTTGGACGAGATGCTGCTGTTTTGGCGAAAGCGATCGGTCTCGATGTCCCTGCCTCCACCCAGCTTCTCTTCGGCGAGACGAAAGAGGATCACATTTTTGTCGATGAAGAGCAGATGATGCCGTTCATCCCAGTCGTCCGGGTTCCTAATGTCGATGCTGCCATTCAGGCCGCCATCAAAGCGGAGCACGGCTACAAGCATACCGGGATCATGCACTCCCAGAACATCCGGAACCTCACCAAGATGGCTCAGGAAATCGATACGACTCTATTTATCAAAAATGGCCCCTGCATGACCGGTCTAGGCCTGGGTGGAGAGGGGTTTCTCAGCTTTAGCATCGCGACCCCGACGGGCGAAGGCGTCACCACACCGATGACCTTCACGCGCTCCCGTCGGTGCGTGATGGTCGAAAACCTGAACCTTTACTGACCCCTTCATGAGACTCGCCACGATCCGGGGCTACGCAACCAGCGCCGTCAAGCACTCCAGCCTCGAGGGCTGGCGGCTCCTGCTGGCCGAGCCGGATTCCGCGGATCTTGCACCCCAGATCGTCCTCGACAACCTCGGGGCGGGGATTGGTCAAAAAGTCATGATATCGAGCGATGGCAGCGAAGCTCGCAAAATGGTCGGCAGCGAGCGCAGTCCAGCTCGATGGTCGGTGATGGGTATCATTGATCCGGAAGGAGCTCTCTCGTTATGAGGATGGGAACGGTGATTGGCCGGGTCACGCTATCGGTGCGAAATAAACGCTTTGTCGGCGAGCGCCTCTTGCTCACTCTTCCTTGGACTGCCGAGACGTTTCGCGGGGCGGCAACATTTGCGCCGGCGATCGTGGTTTACGATGATCTGGGAGCTCATGTGGGCCAACAGATCGCTATTAGTGAAGGACGCGAAGCAGCCTGCCCGTTCCCGACCCCGATGCCCGTCGATGCCTATTGCGCGGCACTTGTGGATGAACATTTTTACCAAAACTAAACTATGAAACTATTCGCTCAAAAAGACGCCTTGGAATTTGTAAGGTCCGGCACACCGGAGTTTCGCTACAACCGCGAGACCCGACTCACGCCAGGTGCCAAGGATGTTTTTTCGGAAGCCGGCATCAAGGTTGTCTTTGACGAGGGCGCGACCGCGCCATCAGTGGCGGGAGTCACCGATGATCAAAAAATCTTCCACTCGCCGGAAGCCGAGAAGATCAAAGAACAAATCTGTGATATCGGCCGCCGGATCTGGATGCGGGAATACTGCGACGGCAATGGCGGCAACATCTCGGCGCGTCTCGGGAAGGATCGATTTATCATTACGCCTACCGGTGTGAGCAAGGGATTCCTCAAGCCCGACATGCTTTGCATGGTGGATATCAAGGGAAATCAATTGGCGGGGACATGGAAGAGGTCGAGCGAGTTCACGACCCATGCGGCCATCTACGAGACGACGCCAGAGGCAGCCTCGGTTTGTCACGCCCACCCAGTGCACGCGGGCGCATTTGCGATCAAGGAACTCCAGCCGCCAGCACGCCTGATTCCCGAACTCGAAGTCTTCGTCGGGCAGGTTGCCGTCGCGGGCTACGAAACCCCCGGATCGCCGGAAATGGCCGCAAGCATTCGGCCGCTCGCCCCTAAGCACCAATCGATCATCATGGGCTGCCATGGCGTCATCTGCTGGGGCAAGTCCGTCGAAGATGCCTATTTTAAAATGGAGATCACCGATGCCTACTGCCGCACGGTAATCTTGGCGCAGGCTCTGCCTGGTTCCGCCTCGATCCCCTGCGAAAAGTTGGACGATTTGCTCAAGCTCAAGAAGGGAATGGGTCTCCCGGACAATCGCTACGAATTGAAAAATGCCGAGCTCTGCGAAGTTGATCCATGGGATCAGATGTGTGGGCAGCACGGCTGCTCATCGCCGGTCACTCCTTTTAACCCGATGCCGGCACCGCAGAGCAGTGCCGATCTCGAAGCGCTCGTGCAAAAACTCACCGACGAGATCGTCGCAAACCTCAACAAATAAAAATCTATGAAAGTAGCAATCATCGGTGGTGGCGGACGTGTCGGATCCTGCGCGGCCTTCGCGCTGCAATGCTCGGGTATTGTGAAGGAAATCGTCATGCTCGACGCCAACCAAGCGGCGGCGGAGGGCGAGGCACTCGATCTTCTTCACGGCGCGGCCTATTGCGCGGATCAGACAATTTCGGCTGGGGCTTATTCGGATTGCAAAGATGCTGATTTGATCTGCATTACGGCAGGCCTCCGACGGAAGCCGGACGAATCCCGCCTCGACCTCATTAACCGGAATGTGTCTCTCTTTCTGGGCATCCTCGAGAGCCTAAAGGGGGCTGGAATGAAAAAGGATGCGATCGTCTTTGTCGTTTCTAACCCTGTCGACATCCTCACTCAGCTCGCCGTTGAGAAAACTGGCCTGCCCGCTTCTCAGGTTCTCGGCCTAGGCACGATGCTCGACACGTCGCGCTTCTGCTCGCTGATTGCTGGCTCTCTGACCCTTCCGGCCACGCAAGTCCGTGCCATGATCCTCGGCGAGCATGGCGATACGATGCTCCCGATTTGGTCGTCGGCAACGGTCGACGGATTTCCTCTCACAAAGTTTCCAGGCGTCACCCCGGCCTTCCAGACCCAGATCTTTGAACGCACACAAAAAAGTGGCGCGGAGGTTATCTCGCGAAAAGGCGGCGCAGGCTATGCCGTCGGCGTGGCGATCCGCGAAGTCATCGACTCGATCGCCCTTGACCGCCGCCGTATTCTCCCCGTTTCGAGTCGCATCAACGGGGCCTACGGGATCCGGGACATTAGCATCAGCGTTCCGACCGTCGTTGGTCGCGCGGGTGTTCTTGCGCACGTGGAACTGGAGCTCTGGCCAAAGGAACTTCAAGGTCTTCAAACGTCCGCCAAGGCATTGAAGGATACTCGGGCGAAGATTTAGTATTACTACGTTAAGTGAATGTCAGGGGGGCTTTCGCTCAAATCTGGTTCTGCAAAATGGGCAGCAGCCGGTGGATTGAATCAATAACGGCCGGATCTTGCGGAGCACCTCTTCCCACGTGAGGGAGGAAGTTTTTTTTTGCGCGGAGGAAAACAAGTAGAATGAAGAGGTAGGCAGCGGCGGCGAGCGCGAGATGGTGGTGAAAACCCCTCCAGGATCGGCCCTCAAAGTGATCGAGCCCCAAGTCGTCCTTGTCGCGCTGGAAGTATTGTTCGATTTGGAAGCGTTGCCGACTCAGACGCAGCAGGCTGATGCGTTCGGGCGGCCCGTCAAGCCAGGCGGTGTAAATGTGATAAGGGTCCGGGCTTTGCTCGGGCCAGTCCACTATGAGCCATGTTTCGGGAAGTTCCCCTGAATCCTCCTGCAAGTCGGAGACCATCCAGACTTTGATCCACGCCAATCGGGTGGAGTAGGTGCGGCCTGCGGCCCCGCTCCAGCGACAGTGCTGCCATTGCGATAAAGGAAGGCCTCTGGCGATCTCCAGAACACTTGCGGCCTGCGGGCACCGCGTCTTGGGCACCCAGCGCGTGCGCGCCTTGCGCAAGTCCGGGCGCTGCGTCCAAGCCTTCAAGGCTGACTCGACCTGCAGCATGTAGGGACACCCCAACTCACGCAGTCCCTTGCGAAGGGGGCCGCTATGACCGTACTGGCAATCCCCCAGAAGGGGAGCGGGCTCCAGCCCTTCGCCAATGACTTGAGCCACAAGATCCAAGGCGATCTCGGGTTTACTTCGAAAGATGACCTCTTGCGGGACTCCGGCACGGCGTCTGCGCTCCGGATCACTGATCCAAGCTTCGGGAAGAAAGAGTCTTGCAGCCATGGGAGCTGCCGCTTCTCCGTTTGAGGCAGCCAAGTGGACACTGACTTGGCAGTTGGCCTTCTTGCCAACCGAGCCGCAATACTGATGGGCAACCCCGACGGATTTATTGCCCTGCTTGATCCACCCTGTCTCATCCACAATCCAAGAGTCCACCGGGCCAAAAACAGGCAATACCTCCGAGCGAAGCGCCTCCCACAGAGCCTCCGCCTCCCACGGACTGTCGCTGACGAACTGCTGGAGCTTCTGCTTGTCCACACCGAGTCTCTCGGCCATTGGTTCCACGCTTTTGCGTCCTCCGGGCATGAGGAGGCCCTGAACGTAGTAGGCAGCTCCCTCCCTTCGCTCCAGCCTCCCCATCCCTCGGGCCAACGGATCCATGAACTCCCCAAACAACTCGACGCTCCGATGCCAAACAGCGTGGTTCCAATCCATGGACCAGCAATCTGAGCGGTCCCTCAGAACATGTCAACACTTAACGTAGTAATATTAGAAAGCTGCCAGATCTCTTGTCATCGGGGGCAATTCCCTGGCGAAGTTCCCGTTGACAGAATACGGCTACTTCAGCGATGGTAATCGTCCGACGCTTGAAACGTCGTCTTCCATGTGGTGGCCGTAGCTCAATGGTAGAGTCCCAGATTGTGATTCTGGTTGTTGCGGGTTCGAGTCCCGTCGGTCACCCCACTCCCCGACGGGACGAGAACGCAGTTCGACTGCCCGCGCGAGAGCGCTCTTGACCACGCGAAGCCCAACTCGCAGAGCCCGCCGCAGGCGGGCTAATCCCGTCGGTCACCCCACTCCCCGACGGGACGAGAACGCAGTTCGACTGCCCGCGCGAGAGCGCTCTTGACCATGCGAAGCCCAACTCGCAGAGCCCGCCGCAGGCGGGCTAATCCCGTCGGTCACCCCACTCCCCGACGGGACGAGAACGCAGTTCGACTGCCCTGCTGTAACGACGCGATCGTGATTCCCGCGCCCGTTTTTTCTCGCTCTTGGACACGCTCTCGGGCGATCTGTCTCTGATGAAGTTGCCATGGCTGTTGCTCGCCTGCGGGATTTTTCTGCTGGTTGTTATAGCGATCCGGACGTTGTCAAAATCCCAGCGTCCACAGGCTGGCGACATCGTGCGGGAAGTCCATTCGACCCAGATCACCTTGCCAAGTCGCCCGGGCAGTCTACGTGTGTGGTCTCCGACGCTCAAGAGTCCTGCAACCCCGCGGCCAGTCGTGATCTATTCGCCCGGCTGGGGTGGAGCCGATTGCGAGAATACCCGCCTCTGCGAACTTCTCGCCGACCGCGGATTCGTGGTTCTCGCTATGGATCATCCCCCATCTTCGACAGATGGCCGACTCGAGGACTTCGATCTGTCGACCGAGGCCTCGGCGTCTGCTTTTGCTCGCGGGGCGGACCGGGAACTCGCTGCGAGAACGGCCGATATCCGCAAACTCTTGGATCGCCTGCCGGGCCTCGATAGCGGCGAGTTTGGCGGTGGACAACTCGCCGGACGCCTCGATATCTCACGGGTCGGCGTGGTCGGCTACTCGTTCGGCGGTGCTGTGGCCGCAGAGGCCACCCGCGTGGACCCACGCCTCCGTGTGGGCGTCAATCTCGATGGCTCGCTCTTCGGCGAATCGCTCATCTCCGGTAGCATGCGGCCATTTCTCATTGTCACAGACAACCTCCCTCCCCCAACAGAAAAGGACCTCGCATCCTCCGACCCGTGCACCCGTCGCCTCGCCGAATTCTATTCCTCCACATTCCGAGCCTACGACCTCTGGGAGCAGCAATTCCATGCGAAGGTCGTCCGCGTTGCAGATGCCGAACACGCCGACTTCACCGACGACACTTCTAATGGCAATCCAGCTGCGGTCCAGCGCCGCGAACATATTCGCAACGTGGTCCTCGACTTCTTGCAGGCCTACCTCCTGCCTGAAAAGTCCTGAGAATTCCAAAGTGAGTTACTTGCTCTCGCCACGCTCCTCCACTCCGAAAGAAAGCAACAGGCGTGGAGCCTAGCGGGATCGAACCGCTGACCTCCTCAATGCCATTGAGAGGGTCTATGGTAAAAAACGAGGAAAAATGAGGAAATGTAACCAAATATACCCAGTTATAGGGCATTATAGCCCTTGCCTTTAGTTACATATTTTAGTTACAATTGCATATGGCAAGTGCACCAAGGCGAAAAACGGCCGATGACCCCACTCGTGGGATCTACCCACGAAACGGGATTTATTGGCTCAAGATGACCCATGATAAAAAGCCTCACTTTTTCTCCCTTGGCACGAGTGACGGAAATGAAGCTGTCGCAAAAGCCCTTGAGATTCGCTCGAATCCAGAAGATTTCATCACCACACCGGGAAAATGGGAGTCTGAGGTGACTGATTTTCTTCAGGACAAAAGAGCAGGTACAGTTAAAGGCCTTCGACGGCACAAAGGAGCGAGCGGAAAGCATTCCGAGGACGTTCTTCGCTGGTTCCATGAACACTGCGGCGTGGATTCCGCGAACTCGGTCAAGGATCACCACATCACAGCTTGGTTGAAGGAATTTGCGAACGCCAACACCCAGAAAACCTACTACGCCCGCTTAATTGCCTTCTTTAACTGGGCCCGCCTGACGGGGAGAATTCGAAAGAATCCGATGGAAGATATTCCACAACCGGAGGTGCACCCGAACAAAGTTTCCAAAAAGGAGGTGATTGTTTCGTCAAAAATATCTCAACTCCTGCGCGAAACATCGCGAGATGACATAAAGTTTGTTGTGTTGATGGGCTGCGAGGCGGGATTTCGGAAGGGGGAAATAATAATGAGCAAGCCGGAATGGTTTACCCTTGAGACGGATTCAATCCATGTTCCGTGTCCGGACCCAACCGATGGATGGGAGCCCAAAAACCGGAAAGAGCGGACCGTTCCAATGAGTCCCCGTCTGAAAAAATTCCTGCTTGAAACCAAATGGTTGGAAGATGGCCGAAAATATGTCCTTCACCCGGAGGCCCGAGAGGAGGATTGGGTGTTCGATCAAAGTTCGAGTGACTACAGGTGGGATCCCAAGCGACCTCTGCTAGCACTATTCAAAAAATGCAAAATCACACATGTCACCACCCACACCATGCGGCACAGCTTTGCCAGCCATGCACTGATGAGTGGAAAAAGCATCTGGAAAGTTGCGGAATGGCTTGGAGACAAACCTGAAACGGTGAAGGCGACATATTCCCACTTTATTCCGAAGAAGGGTGAGTTGGATGGCGTATTCCCCGAAGGGTGACTATACCAGAACGATGCCCCCGGCGTTCCGAATTCTTCGGTGCAATTCAGAGTCTTGGCGGAAGGGGTGGGATTCGGCGAACTTTACTGCTATTTTCGAGGCCAAAATATCCTGTTTCCCCTAGTAATCAAGCCTATTCGTGAACTACTCCCCCATTACCCTTTCATTACCGGGAAGGGACACTTTTAGGGACACCTCGGAAGGATCACTCTCGTGGCACAAGGGCCAACAAACACCGTCCTTCCGAAATCAGCATGACCGGGATCATATTCGCAGGGACTGCGTCGATCTTTTTCGCATTTGGCCACCCGTGCGCGAGCATGGCGTTGGCGTCTTTGACTGAAAGGGCGAGCGTGAATGCCGGATACGCTCCCATTGCCTTAATCGCATCTCGCTTTGAAGCGCTGTTGGGCTGGTAGCGGGAGGCGATTTGGAATCCGACGGAATCATCCAAGTCGAGGATTACGAATACAGGATTTTTCGCGTTGGTGCCGAAGGCGGCAATGTCGCGGTGGTATTCGAGCCGACGGATGGACGTGGACAAACCGCTCGGTGTCGCGCCCGCAACACCATTGGAATTCCCAACAAGCATGGAACGCGATCCGGAGATCCAGGCTCCCGACCCGGAGCCCAATTTCTACAGACTTCGCGCTGAAAAAGAACTGGAGCTTGGAAAAACTCGGCGCGAGGAACGTGAGAAGGTTGAGGAAGCCAAACGAGCGATCCTGGAGGACCGGATCGTTGAGGAATTCCGGCGCCATCTCTGTAATTTGCCCTTACGCATCGAGATCACGCCGCCTCCTCCCATTCCCTCAACTTCTCCTGCATCCGCCGCGCCGCTTACCGGGATACTGGTGCTCAGTGATATGCATGCCGGCCAGGTCGTGGATCCCCGCGAAACCGAGGGTCTCGGAGTTTACAATCCTGCAATCATGCTGGCGCGCCTTCATCATCTGGAGCTCGAAGCACGGCGGATCCTGGCGTCACACCGGGTCGAGAAACTTCTCGTTCTTTTCGGGGGGGATATTCTCCACGGCCATCTTGGGCACACCCTTGAGGATGATTTGACGATCCCCATATCTTCGGGATCAAATTCCCATGACGACACGCCAAACCGCCTTGTTGGATTACCACCGAGACCTTGCCGCTTTCGCCACCAATCCCAAACACCCCGTTTTTGTGATCCTTGACCTGGACGATTCGGTCGGTTTTGAAATTGCCTCGCATTTCCAAACCAACTGCGGGGAGAAGCGGGACACGATCAAGGACACCGGAGCATATCCGGCCTTTACGCTCGCTCTCCCCGTCAAAGATGCCAACGCCATGCTCGCCCAGGAGTGGCCCAACGCCAAACCCATCCCGTCCTTTCCACAGAATATGGTCCCGGTCATGTTGATATCCGAGGGCCGGTGTTTGGTGGCACTTGTGCCACGGGAGTGAACGAGATCGGCCACCCGACCCCTCCACTCCGCGAAGTGGGGCTAAGTCATTGATATGTAATAGACTTCCTTGCTCAACTCGCCGCGTTTTTCGCTCGGCCAGTTGAGACAGGTGCTCATAGCCAGGAGTCGAAGACCCGCTGGGGTAGAATTCAGTGGCCTTTTGTTGCGGCCATTCCGACAACGCCGGACGTTCCGCTCAGTTTCGACCAGAAGAAGCCGTAGCCTGCGACTACGACGAAGCAGGCCATCGGAACGATATACCCGGCCGACATTCCGTGGATGTCCGCGACGTGACCCATGAGCTTGGGCATGATCGCTCCGCCCATGATTGCCATCACGATGAACGAGGACGCTTTTTTTGCCCGGGCTCCGAGCCCGTGGATACCCAGCGAGAAGATCGTCGGGAACATGATCGACATGAAAAAGTAGCTGAGGAAGACGGCGGCGGCGGAAAGCCAGCCGAGCTTGAGGAACACGAGCAGGCTGCAGAGCCCGGCCAGGCAGGCGAAGACGGCGAGCACCTTGTGGGCGGAGAACTTCTTGAGCAGGCCAGCTCCGATAAAGCGTCCGATCAGGAAAAAGATAAACCCTCCGGAGGCCAGGTTCGAGGCTCCCTGATCGCTGAGACCGAGAAGGCCGTTCTTGTGGACTTCAAACCATCCGCCCATCGCGCCGTCCTTCCAGGCATCCGGAATGGCCGGAATCTGCGAAGTCATGTAATTGATGAAATAGGCGAAGATACCGCACTGTGCGGCGACGTAGAAAAACTGGGTGAGCGTGGCTCCCGAGAAGTGCGGGTGGCTCCAGATGCTGTGATTCGTGATCCGGCCATTCATTAGCAGGAAGACCACTGTGCCGA